>ULWT01032444.1_pt1 | contig 11574 bp, 10 predicted proteins | sample 1960611 | NCBI WGS metagenome assembly ULWT01 (sample SAMEA4835819, study PRJEB28245) | human gut metagenome | biome: gut microbiome; material: fecal sample | place: Denmark | collected 2008
GCCGATACCGATAAGCGCGCGGGAGAGGGCCAGCGCCGCAAAACCCTCCGCCGCGGCGAATACCAGCGCGCCGGCGACGGCAAATAGCAGCATCGGCGCGAGCGTGGCGCGGGCTCCGTACCTGTCAAGAAAGACGCCGAGTGGAAACTGCGCGAGTCCGAAAAATATCAGATATATGGAGCTCATGAAACCAAGATCGGAGGGAGAAAGCGTAAATTCCGTAACCAGCATCGGCGCCATCGTCGCGTTGGCGCTGCCGAGGAATACCGACAGGAAATACCCAACCCCAAAGGGAATAAAGAGCCGCAGAAAGAGCGGCGTGAGCAAAATGTTTTTATCTTTCAAAATGCCCCTCCTATACGTCTATGTCGTTTATGTCGTTGACTAGAGAGATATTATATATCACTTTAGTATTGACAGAACAAATTGCCATTTGTGGAAAAAACTACTCGTTCAGCGATTTATAAGATGTATTATAAATAGGATAAAAGATAACTATTCCCAAGACAACTACAAGTGCAAAAAACGCTGATGGTGCTGCAACTTGTGAAAAAATCATCGTTTCGTTCCATTTCTGAATAAACGCGCCTGAAAACCACTGGCTCAGCAGCACATTTAAAAACAGGATAACATTGCATGCCCCAGTTACCGTCCCAACCAAATCTCCGCCAACTATCTTAAATAGGAATATATTGCATAAAACATTTATAATCCCCAATGTCATACCAATTATAAATGTTAAAGCTGCTAAAGATTCCCATTGCCAACAATAACTCACGCCAATGATCAATGCAGCCAAACTTATTATCTGTATAATATAGAACCCCCGAAGGTATGCTGCCGATTTAGAAAATTTGTTGCCTGTGCAGCCAATGATACACGCTCCGGCGAGGACGCCGATACCGCCCATTGACATGCAGTTTCTTGCCGTCTCTTGTGACAATAAGCAGGCGCTGCTTATCCAGCTGACACCCCATAACCCGATCAGGTTCATCTGGAGTATCATGGTTAGGGACCACACAATTACGACGACAAGGAGCGGCCTGCTGTTAAATATGATCCGAAACCCCCTCAACACACCGCTGCTGCGAGAAACTTGCTCCTTTTCAGACTTTATAAACAATAGACGGCGGTTCATCATATAAAGCATAAAAATTATAATTACAGAAAAAATCGCAAGGATATAATGTACGTTCTTATAGCCTAACATATCAATCGCCGAACCCAATGGCGTTATCGACACTACGCCTCCGAAGTGGCCAAACATTATGGTGAATCCCATAAATTTTGAAAACAGATGCGGAGGCAGCGCTTTAGCCTGAAAAACCATCAACCCGCAGAAAGTAGGCCCCGCTCCAACCCCGAGTAAGAGACGCGCCACGCACAACATGAAAGCGTTCTCTGAGAGCGAGAAGAGCAACAGCCCGCAGGTAAACACTACAAGTCCGCACATCTCTACGTTTAATGGTCCTTTATCGTCGCACATCTTCCCGCAGAACGGCTGTGACATCGTATAACCGTAAAAATACATTCCAGATATAAGACCAACGGCAGTTGAGGACAACCCTATCGAAGAAGAAACCACAGGAAGAACGACGCCGCCGGAGGTTCTTATCAAGCAGCTTAGGAAATAGGACATAATCAACAGCGCATAAGTGGTATAAACGGTTATTCCATCAAATTTTTTCATTAATATCACCCTTACGAAGAATAAAAAGGGACCGCCAAAAGTGTGATTCACAATGACAGCCCCTCCACCTATCCGCGATATTACATAAACGGACTATTTACAAAGATCGCCGTAAAGATGCGGCAGCCGTTTTTCAAAAACCTTGAGAAACTGCCTGTTTTCGTTTATGTTTGTAACATCCACTTCGGCAAACTTTCCGTCGCGCGTGCCGCTGCAAGAGGCAAGAACATCGCCGGTCGGCGACGACACGAAGGACTCGCCTCCGAAATCAATGTCGCCGGAATAGTCACAGTTATTTACCGCCACGGTAAAGAACATATTTTCTATCGCATGGGCGCGTATCATCGTCCGATAGAGGTCCATACGAGAGCGCGTCCACTGGCTGCAGATAAACAGCGTCTCCACTCCCTTCAGGGCATATACGCGGATCCACTCAGGGAAACGGATGTCGTAGCAGATAAGGCTCCCGCAGGTGATGCCGTCCATATCAAAAACACAGGGCTTTTCTCCATGCTCAAATACTCCGTCTTCTACCGTTATAAAAGGCACGAGGTGAACTTTGTCGTAAAATGTGACCAGTTCGCCCCGAGGATTGATGATCAGGGCTCTGTTGTAATACTTCCCGTTATCTTCCGCCATCACAGAACCGCCGGTAAACCAGCAGCCGTATTTCTTTGCCAGGCGCCCAAGGAACTCCGTCGTTTCAGCCGCGTTTCTGTCAGCCAGCTTCGGAACAATATCAAGCGCGTAGCCGGTGTCCCAGAGCTCCGGGAGAACAAGCGCGGTCGTAATCTCCGCCGGTCTGTAATACTCGGAGAGCCAGCGCTCAACACTCTCCATATTTGCCTGCCTGTCCCCGAGAACGACCGGTATCTGGACGAGTCCCGCTCTAAATTTTTTTTCCATTATTCCTGCCTCCCAATTTTAGTATCCAAAGTCTTTTTTAGCCTTTAAGACAGTATCCAGCGTTCTTTTGTTTTCCGCTGAGATATCGCTGAAAGCCTTATATACCGGCTGTGAAGCCTTCTCAAATTCAGCCGCCTCTTTAGAACTGAGACGATAGACCGTCATACCGTTCTCGCCAAGGTATTTGATTATTTTTTCGTCCTCTTCAGCCACATACTTTCGCTGCTGCGTTATATTTTCTTTAGCCGCCTTTATAATTACCTCTCTTTCGCTATCAGAAAGTTTATCAAACCATCTTTTGTTGGCGACCATCAGCCCCATAAAAAGGCCGTGTTTTGAGACTGTGAGGTACGGCTGTACTTCGTTAAATTTCTGCGCCTTTATAACAGAAAGGCCATTTTCTCCGCCGTCGACGACTCTCTGCTGAAGAGCTACATAAAGTTCGCCAAATTCAACGGGGGTCGGATTGGCATTCCACGCCTTGTACGTAAGCTCCAGAGTCTTTGACGGCATAATCCTTATTTTCATGCCGGAGATATCCTTCAAAGATTTGATCTGTTTAGTACCTGAATGGAGGCTCTTATAGCCATAGGGAGCGATGCCGAGGAGGACAAAGTTCTGCTTTGCAAGTTTCTCGGCAAGAATTTTTGTTAAATCCCCGTCTATTACCTTCCACGCCTTATCATAGTCGGTCGGAAAGAGGAAGGGCAAATCTAAGACTCCCACTTCGGGAACAAACTTCGAAGCCGCCGACGCCGCGACATAAATCGTTTCAATTGCGCCGCTCTGACATGCTTCATAGTGTTCCCTCATTCCTCCAAGCTGGCTTCCAGGAAAAATTTGAAGTTCCATCGCGCCGTTCGAATACTTTTTTATATTATCTTTCATTGTAGCTGCCGCAACACCTCCGGCGTCATCCATATTGACGGTGATCGCATGCTTGACCTTTTTTACTGCGGCTTCCGAAATTCCCGCAACAGCGACGACACACGCTAAAACCAGTACTGCCAACTTAAAGCTCTTTTTCATAGTCAATTTTCCTCCCTGAGTATTCATTAATATTAAGAAAGTAGCGAAACAAAAATCATAGACACCGCCGGAATATAGGTAATAATAATCAGAGCTATTATGCTGATTACTATAAACGGCAACACGGAACGGTATATTTCACCAAGAGACAGTCCCGTAACAGAGCGCGCGACAAAAAGGTTCAATCCAAAGGGTGGAGTAAACATACCAATAGAGAGGTTGGTTACTAAAACTACTCCAAGATGAACGGGGTCGACGCCAAGTTTGACCATAGGAAGAAAGATCAGCGGCGCAAGAATCATTATGGCCGCACCTCCATCAACAAACATCCCTGCAATAAGGAACATTATATTGACAATAAACAGCATGGTATATTTCGATGTTATGGTCGTCGTCAATAACTCAGCAAGAATTTGCGGAAAGAACGAGACAGTCAGCACCCAGCCAAACAACCCTGCCGTACCAAGCAGCATCATCAGCTGTCCTATCGTAACGGCAGAGGTCTTCATTGCCATTAATAGCTTTGAAAGTGGAAGTTCCTTGTATATGAACACACATACAAAAAGCGCATATACAACTGAAAATCCAGCAGCCTCCGTGGGAGTAAATATCCCGGCTGATATTCCACCGACAATAATTACCGGAACCCCAAGAGACCAAGAAGCATCCTTGGTAACTTTTATAAGTTCAGCGCTGGTAACTTTCTGTCCAACTACCACGTGGTGATTTAAGGCGTAATAATAGCTGTAGAGCATTATCAAGCCACCGAATACTAGCCCAGCGCCAAGTCCGCCGGCAAACAGCGCCGCAATCGAAACACCTGTCGTGGCTCCGTAAATAATGAACGTTATACTCGGAGGTATCAAAATTGCTACAGCTCCCGACGACGTAATAAGGCCAGCGGCAAACCTCTTGGAATAACCTCCCTCAGCCTCATTTGTGAGCCTGGGGTACATCATCGAGCCTATCGCAACTACCGTCGCTGGACTTGAGCCAGATAATGCTCCAAAAAACATACTGGCCCCCTGTGTCACGATGGCAAGACTGCCACGGAAGCTGCCCATTGCCACATTAACAAAATCAACGATTTTTTTGGACATTCCCCCAACAGTCATAATATCCGCGGCAAGAACATAAAATGGCAGAGACATCAGGGCAAATTTGTCCATGCCGCCAAATATCCTCTGCATGACCGCTGACAAACTGTAATCGCCAAAAATAAACATTGTTATAAGCGAAGAGGCTGTCAACGCCACGTAGATAGGGGCACTGAGGAAAAGGAAAATAAACAGCGTAGCGAAAAGTACCATCGCCATTTCCATCTTATTTTTCCCCCTTTATTGCATTGTAAAGGGCGTAAAGCGAGCTCAAGGCACATACAAAGACTCCCGCTGTCACAAACAGATACGGAATGTACATCGGGTAATCCGCCGAGGGCGTTATCTGACCGCTTTCTATCGTTTCTGCCACCAGAAGATATGAGAAGTATAGAAGCAGCCACAGCACCGTAACTTCCGCCAACGTGCCTATCAGATGAATCAACCGCTGCAGCCTGCCCTTTGTAAGTTGTACCAATACATCTATCTTCATGCTTTCATTTTTAGCAACTGCGAGGCTTAGTCCAAAAAATGTGGCAAAGACGACAGAATAGCGTATCGCTTCTTCACACCATGGTTCTCCGTAATTGAAAACATATCTCGCGGTAACATTGAAAGTTACTAAAAGAATAGCAACACCCAGGAAAAAAATGCTTATAGCTCCCGCTATTTTTTCTAATAGACGCAAAGTCTGTCACCTCAATTGAAGTCTCCCAGATAGAGTGGCACTTCACCCTTCATCTTGATCGCATCCTTCGGACAGAGCACCGCGCAAAGACCGTAGCCGTATTTCTTTGCCAGGCGCCCAAGGAGCTCCGTCGTCTCTGCCGCGTTTCTGTCAGCCAGCTTTGGAACGATATCAAGCGCGTAGCCGGTATTCCAAAGCTCAGGAAGAACAAACGCGGTCGTAATCTCTGCCGGTCTGTAACACTCGGAGAGAACCAGCGCCCAACACTCTCCATATTCACCCGCCTGTCTCAGAGAACTACCGGAATCTGGACAAGCCACGCTCTAAAAAATTTTTTCTTAACTCATATGATCATCACTTTTTAGAAATTTATTCGTGCAATACCGCAATATGACCGGTACTGCACGAAATATATTGATAAGCCCCTAATCCAACGGCGATACCATTGAATCGTAGTCTCCTTTCTCCAGCAGAAGAGTTATTACCGTGCCGGCAAAGAGAGCCCAGAATGCGGAACCAATTCCAAAGAAGGTCACACCGCTGGCTGCGGTAATGAATGACACAAAACTGCCGAATTTAAATTTGCCAGATCCAAAAGATTCTTGCAAGCCACCGATAATCATTCCTATCAGCGTAAGGCTGACTACCATATTTAATGCTTCGGCTGGAATGGCTGCAAGGAGCCCCATCGTAAACTTGGCAAATATTCCGGTGAGGGCAAAAGCAATACCACACCATACGGCGGCTACATAACGCTTGTCCACTTCACCGCAGTCGTCACTCCCGGCCCACGCAGTCATAGGCCCGGCTATATTGCAGTTGTGCCCGCAGAAAAACGGGGCTATGATCCCTCCAATACCGCTAATAACAGTGATAGCATTTACTGGCGGCTTCTTGCCTATTTCAATCTGAACGCCTATGGCCTGCATATTCTCAGCGCATACAACTAACAATCCAAGAGGAACGCCTATGGAAAGCGCCGCTTTGATGTTGAACGCGGGCATTACAAACACAGGTTTGGCGATGGAAAAATCAAAAGGAATCGGCGCAAGTTTTCCCATTACTATTGATGCGGCAAATACCGCTACCAACGTACCAACCACGGCTGGCACTCTTTTAAGGAATTTTTTACAAATAACGAAACCGATTACTCCGAAGGCACATATTACTGGAGCCGTTTTAAAAGATGTAACACATTTAGAGCCCCATCCAAAGAGAGTACCGGCAACCATCGCCATCATAACGGCGCCGGGGATCTTTCTGACAAGTGTTCTTACCGTTCCCGTTAGACCTAAAAGCAAATCGATCAGGCCCGCGACCAAAAAACCACCGACCATTTCCGGCAGGGTAAAATTACCAAGTACCTGCGCCAGCGCCATCGCTCCTGGGATGGACCAAGCGCCGACAATAGGGAGTTTATAATACAGCGCCATTATGCAGCTTATTATACCGCCACCGACATAGACCGTCACAAGCCAGCTTTCTACTATCTCTGGCGGCAAATTCGCCACGGAACAGGCCTTTTGGATAAGGGGAATAGCTATGATTCCAAAAACGAGGCCGTCAATTATACCGTTGCTTACATTTGCAAAGTTTTGATCTCCCCAGAAAGAACGCAGCCCTTCGCCAAAACCTGGTCCTTTTTCCCATATCGCCATTCAAGACCAACTCCTCATCAAAAAATTTGAACAGACTTTAGTACTTCATACGCGATTACTTATAAATATGGATAAGCAACGCTAGCGGCACTCGGCGTAAAAAGCCGGCAATTTTCACACAGAATGCCGCCAACAGTTAAGTTACATTACTTCTTGAGTGCCTCAGACAGACACTTTTTCACATTTTCATAAACCATGTCTTTTCTATATTCTCTGCTGCCGCGTACGTCGGTAATCGGTATCGCTTGGTCGGCTGAAATAACAGCTATTTCTTCTATAACACCGTCTCCTATCTTGGCTCCGGTAAATTTTTCAAGGCTTTTTACGAAAATAGGAACTGGACCAACGGCTCCAAGTGCAACCCTGACATATCCCACCGTATCGTCGCTCAGACAGATATCAACCGCCACGCCGACCGTCGCCAAGTCCATTCCCACACGCCTGCTGTGTTTTGCAAACGCGGCGCCGCTTTCTTTAGCGGGATAAGGTACGAAAACCCCTTTCAGCAGCTCACCCTGCTGTAGAATCGTTTTGCCAGGACCGACAAAAAATTTCTTCAAAGGACAACGTTTTTCGGCATTTTTTGAAACAATTACTGCCTCGGCATCATATACAATGAGAGGCAATACCGTATCGGCGGAGGGAGCGGCATTGCAGATGTTGCCTCCGATCGTGGCCATGTTCCTGACCTGCACGGACCCAACCTTGCCCGCCGCCTCGGCGAGAATCGGCAACTGTTCCACAATAACGGCGCTGTACTGTACCGTATCCATCGTGACACCCGCCCCAATGAATAGCCCATTTTCACACTGAGATATCTCTTTAAAACTTTCTATATTGCGGATATCCAGCAGATCCATATCAGGGTGACCGATCTTCTTCCACTTGGCGATAAGATCCGTCCCTCCCGCCAATATCCGCGCATCTTTGTGTTCGGAGAGATAATCGAGCGCATCAGACAAATTGTTAGGCGCAAAATAAGTGACGTTGAACATAGCAGCTTCCTCCCCCTAACCTCTGCCTTCAGAGGCCTTCTCTTTTTCTTTCAGCGCTTTGAGCATCTTTTCGGCGGTTATTGGAAGTTCTTTGAACCTTATCCCCACCGCATTATAGATAGCGTTCAATATCGCGGGAGCAGTTGGATTTGTCGCGCATTCTCCAATCGATTTTGCACCAAACCCGGTCGACCACTCAAAGCTGTCCGCAAAGTCCACCTCTATTTGGGGAATGTCCGCGGCGGTCGGTATCTGGTAGTCAAGGAAACAGGCATTTGCCACTCTGCCCTTTTCGTTATGTTTCAAGTGCTCCATGAGGGCCCATCCGTATCCTTGAGCGATACCGCCCTGCAGCTGTCCTTCAAGGGCCAAACGGTTTATCGGCTGACCAACGTCGTGAACTGCGAATATATTAGATACCTTGATCTGTCCGGTTTTGGTATTTACCTCTACCTCCGCAACATGGCACCCGAAGGCATAGCCTCCTGAGATATTGTTGTACTTTGTTTCGTCGGGATATTCGACGCCCGCGGGGGTAAAGTGTCCGATTCCCAGAATATGCTGTCCTGGAAAATCACAGACATGTTTCCACGCCAGCTCGGCAAATGACGCTCTTTTAGAGGGATCTTTTGCGGAAACGACGGAGCCGTCCGCCAGCTTCAATTCCTCTTCAGGAAGCGAAAGCATCTCTGAGGCAAGTTTTATCAGCTTCGCCCTCATATCCTCCACCGCCATGTGCATCGCGCCAGTAGCCATGTAAGTTCCACGGCTGGCAAAACAGCCAAGCCCGAACGGCACGATATTCGTGTCGGGATCAGGCACACAGATATGGTCGAGGTCCAGTTTAAGCGCGTCTGCGACGCATATGCTCAGCGTAGTCCTTATGCCCTGTCCCATATCCGGCTCGTTGCTGTAAATGTAGACTTTTCCCTGCTCATTCATCCGAAGGAGAACTGCGCCTCCCTCAAACGGCTTTATGAACGATCTGTTTCCGGATACATGCACCGCGCCCGCAAGCCCGATTCCTCTTTTGATATCGCCGGTGGATTCATTTTTCTTGGTCAGCTCGTCACGTTTCGCGTGGTAATCGGATTTCGTGACCGCTTTTTCAATGCACTGCTTAATCTCGCAGCTATTGGTCTTCCAGCCATGCGGATTCTTGTAGCCCGGAACGGCGATGTTGCGGTAACGTATTTCATCCGCACCTATTCCCAGCATTTCGGCGACTTCATCAAGATGCGTTTCGTGCGCAAGGTGCATCTGCGTGTTGCCGAAGCCACGGAAGCATCCGGTTGGAACTTTGTTCGTATAAACCAGATCACATACAGAATGCAGGACCGGAACCTGATACATAATATCGATACGGTACATGGCCGTCAGCGCGATCGGCGCTCCGTAAGACGCGTACGCGCCGTTGTCGGCAAGGATATAGGTACGTTTTCCAAGGTATTTGCCGTCTCTGTCCCAAGCCGTCTTGATCTTGAAATACATCGGTACGCGCGGAAGCCCGCACTGAAAATCTTCAACTCTGTCTAAGAAGAACCTGACCGGCTGCTCGGCGTATTTCGCAAGCAGCGCGCCGAGCGGGTGTACCTGCTGCGAGAGCTTGGCGCCAAACCCGCCGCCAAAATAGGGCTGTACGATCCTTATCTTTTCGACCGGGATGCCAAGCGCTACGGCGTAATCATTCCTTGACCAGGTAGGCGTCTGGATACCGGCATATATCGTAAGGTTACCCTTACTGTCCCAGGTCGAGATACCGCCCATCGGTTCAATATAGGCCTGATATTCAAGCTGAGTCTCATATTCGCCTTCATGTACCAAATAGGCGTTTTTAAAAACGGAGTCTATATCACCGCGCGGAATATCAAAATGATGGTTTACATTGCCGGGAAAGTCCTCATGTATAACTGGAGCTCCCTCTTTCATCGCGTCATGCATTGACAGTACCGCCGGCAGCTCTTCATATTCGACCTTTATCTTTGAAAGAGCCTCTTCGCAGGCCTCTTCGTCTACGCCGGCAACCGCAGCAACCTCATCTCCGACGAAGTTTACCTTATCGACGGCAAGCAGGTATTCATCCTTTGTAACCGGCCCCCACTTGTTCTGCCGAACGTTTTTGCCTGTGAGCACGCATTTGATTCCAGGAACCTTCTCCGCCGCCGAAGTGTCAAGAGAAATGATCCGCGCGTGAGGATAGGGACTGCGCAGGGCTCTTCCATGAAGCATCCCGGGAAGGGAAAGGTCGCTTACATAATTGGTGCGCCCCGTGACCTTATCATACGCGTCAATATAGGGCTGCTTTGTGCCTATTACAGAATACACGCCTTTCTCAAAGCGAACGTCAGCCATCACGCCACCCCCCTCATTCGTTTTGCGGCTATCCTCACAGCCTCAAAGATTTTCTGATAACCGGTACAGCGGCAAAGGTTCCCCGTGAGCCCATAGCGTATCTGTTCATCGGTGGGGTCTGGATATCTCTCCAGCAGCGCCACCGCAGACATGACCATACCAGGCGTACAATATCCGCACTGTATGGCCCCGGCGTCGACAAAGGCCTGCTGTACGGGATGAAGTCCGTCTTCGGAAGAAAGCCCCTCTATAGTAATAATTTCTGCTCCTTCAGCCTGTACTGCAAGGACAAGGCATGAAGTAACCGTCTTTCCATCCATTAACACCGTACAGGCGCCGCATTCACCTTCGCCGCACCCGATCTTAGTTCCTAATAGACCTAGCTTCTCACGCAGCGCCAGTGCAAGCGTCCAATTTGTACGTACCTCTATCTTTTGAGGTTTTCCGTTCACAATAAAATTTAGTTCCCGCGTCTCCATTGCATTCATCCTCCTGACACTTCAGATGGAGTTACATCAACAATTTCTGAGGACCGCCTCTAAGACTCCTCCGGCAATCGCCAGCGCCTTATCGGTGATTGAAAAACAATGCTCCCGGACATCGCGGGGGTCAACGTCGCCTATCTTTAAACCCTCTGTAAGATAAACCGACGGATGTATCAACCCTCTGAGCGTTCCGCGAATTTGCGCCCGGACCTCTTTCGTCCCAACTGCTCCAACTACATCCCCAGCCTCCACATGATCGCCTATCTCCGCATATGGCGTCAGATATCCTTCGGCTGGCGCCCTTAAAAGACGTTCCGTGGTATAGCCCATCTCCATCCCGGGGATACCTGTATTCGGGATGGCACCGCCCTCTGAAATTAAGCGGCCAAGGTAGTGTCCACGTTTAGTCTCAACAACGTAATGAACATCAACCTTGGCCGTAAATCCTGGCCCTATTCCGATAACCAGCGGGGCCATATCTATCGTCGTTCCGGTATTTCGTTTAGCCATAATGGCGTCGACAAGTAAATCCGGACGCAGTTTTTTTATCGAGTCACCCTCCGGATCTATCAGTACGGAGACATCTCCGCCCGCAAATACCTCATCCGTGGACGATATTTTTTTCGCCGGCATCCCATCGATGACGACGCTTCCATTAAAGACGGCAGAGGCAG
>ULWT01015350.1_pt1 | contig 11512 bp, 12 predicted proteins | sample 1960611 | NCBI WGS metagenome assembly ULWT01 (sample SAMEA4835819, study PRJEB28245) | human gut metagenome | biome: gut microbiome; material: fecal sample | place: Denmark | collected 2008
CGAAATTGGAGAAGCAAAAGGAAGAAACTGGTGGTGTGTAATGTTTCCTTCTCTTTGCTTTGTAGATATCTCTTCAGGTATAGTTCCAGAAGAATCAAAAGCGGACCTAAAAAATAATTTATCAGATGAAGAATATTCATTAATTTCAAACGATTCAGATTACGGAATTAAATTCAAATTTAAATTATTAGAAATGTTTGCAAATTCTGGACTAGTTACTGCTAAAAATTAAAGATTAGCTATTGCAATACTCTCTAGTTTATGATATATTTTAAGCAAATATTTATACCTAGCTAGGAGGAATTCAATTGGAAAAATTAGTAATAACAGGTCCTACACCTTTAAAGGGTGAGGTTGAAATAAATGGAGCAAAAAATGCAGCAATAGCAATATTACCAGCAACATTACTTATAGATGGTGTTTGTACAATTAATAACTTACCAAATATAAGTGATGTTCAAATATGCTGCACAATTCTAGAAAAATTAGGAGCAAAAATAACATGGAATACTCCAAATGAAATAACAGTAGATACTAGAAATATTATTACAACTCAAGCGCCATTAGACTTAACAAGCAAATTTAGAGCATCTTACTATGTAATTGGTGCAATGCTTGGAAGAAAAGGTGAAATTGAAGTTGGAATGCCTGGTGGTTGTAATTTAGGTGCAAGACCTATTGACCAACATATAAAAGGTTTTGAACAATTAGGGGCTACTGTAACAGTAGAAAAAGGAAAAATTCATGCAAAAGCAGATAAACTAGTTGGAAGTTCTGTATATATGGATATTGTTTCTGTCGGTGCAACAATTAATATCATGCTATCTGCAGTTTTAGCTAAAGGTGTAACAACAATAGATAATGCTGCAAAAGAGCCTCATGTTGTTGATGTTGCAAATTTCTTAAATACAATGGGTGCAGATATTAGAGGTGCTGGTACAGATGTTATAAAAATTACTGGTGTTGAAAAATTACATGGAAATGCTACATACTCTGTAGTACCAGATCAGATTGAAGCTGGAACATTTATGCTTGCAGCAATTGCCTCAAAAGGCGATTTATTAATTAAAAATTGTATAACAAAACACTTAGAAGCATTAACAGCAAAAATATTAGAAATTGGCGGAAATGTTGAAGATTATGGAGATAGTATAAGAGTTTGGTATAGTAAAAGACCAAATAAAACAAATATAAAAACATTACCTTACCCAGGATTTCCTACAGACTTACAACCTCAAATGGGTGTTGTTTTAGCTACAGCTAATGGTACAAGCATTATAAATGAAAGTATCTGGGAATCTAGATTTCAATATACAGCAGAATTAAACAATATGGGAGCAAAAATAACTCCACAAGGAAAAACTGCAATATTTGAAGGTGTAGATGAATTATTTGGTGCTCCTGTTTATTCAACAGATTTAAGAGCTGGTGCTGCATTAATCATAGCAGGTGTTTCTGCAACCGGAACAACTGAAGTTTATAACTTATCACATATTGATAGAGGTTATGAAAAAATAGAAGAAAAATTTAGAAAAATAGGTGCAAATATTAAAAGAGTAGAAGAATAATCAAAGGAAGAAAACAATCATGTTTAATTTTTGTAGTTTATATAGTGGTAGTAGTGGTAATAGTCTATTTGTAGAATCTGAAAATACTAAGCTTTTAGTAGATGCAGGTGTTAGTAGTAAAAAAATTGAAGAAGCATTAGCAAACTTAGAAATTGACCCTACATCAATAGATGGTATATTAATAACACACGAACATTCAGACCATGTTCAAGGACTTGGAACATTTGCAAAGAAATTTAACTTACCTGTCTTTGTAAATGAAAAAACATTAGATGCTATGCCAAAACAAAAAGAAAAAATATCAGAAAAAAATATAAAATTATTTAATATAAATGAAAAATTTGAAATAGGCGACTTAAAAGTTAAGCCTTTTTCAATTCCTCATGATGCTGCCAATCCTTGTGGATTTAATATTTTCAAAGATGATAAAAAAATAAGTATAGCCACAGATATTGGGCACATGACAAATGGAGTTTTAAAAAATTTAGAAGATAGCATTTTTATTATGCTTGAATCTAATTATGATCCAGAGGTATTAAAATATTCTAAATACCCATATCAATTAAAAACAAGAATAGCAGGCCCTGATGGACATTTATCAAATGAATTAGCAGGAAAAACAATTTCTTATCTACTTAATTCAGGTTTAAAACAAGCTGTCTTAGGTCATTTAAGTAAGCAAAGTAATTTCCCAGAATTAGCTTACAAAACAGTAATTGAAGAAATAATGTGTACAAAATATGATGAAAATTCATTAAAATTAAGTGTTGCAAGCAGAGATATACCTGGTAATAAAATAATTTTATAAGTTTTTAAAAACTTAAATACATAAAAGGTAAATAAAAAATGATAACAATAAATATAATATGTACTGGAAAAATAAAAGAAAAATATTTAAAAGATGCAATAGATGAATATTCCAAAAGACTTTCTAAATTTTGTAAATTAAATATTTTAGAATTACCTGATAAAAAAATTCCAGATAAATCTAATTCCAGCATAGAAAATGAAATTAAAAATATAGAAAGTGAAAATGTAATAAATCATCTAAAAAAAGATACTTATGTAATATGTCTTGATTTAAAAGGAAAACAATTTTCTTCTGAAGAATTTGCACAAGATATTCAAGATATATCAATGTTACATAGTAATATTACATTTATAATTGGTGGTTCGCTAGGAATGAGTGAAAAGCTTTTAAATTTAGCAAACCAAAAAATATGTTTTTCAAAAATGACATTTCCACACCAATTAATTAGAGTATTTTTATTAGAACAAATTTACAGAGCCTTTAAAATAATAAATGGTGAAAATTATCATAAATAAATATATATATTGGATTGTAGAGAAAATATGTTATTGATTAAATAAAAAATGATATTGATTTAAATGTGGGACGATAACAATATAACAAAATCTTTATCTATATAATAACAATAAAATGGGGGGTCATATTTTTCCTACAAAATTAAAAACAATTTTATTAAATTTTAATTATTGATTTTTTTCAAGATTATAATTGCTAGTATTTTAGCAATTATTTTTTTGACAATAAAAAAAATTGAAATAAATAATACGATTTTAAAAATCATAAATCCTCCTAATGTTAAAAATAATTTGTCCAAATTTATGCTTCTATTTTACAATGCTTTTTCGCATTTGTCAACAAGAAAATTACGACAAAAATCGACAATTGAGATTTATAAAATTATATAAAAAGTTGGAAAGTCAGAAAACTATCACAGTTTCTGACTTTCTAATTCTTTATATTTTTCATTAATATTAGAAAACTCTAAAAGTTTTAATCCTTTAATTACATTTTCATTTTTCATAAAATACCTCCATATAGTTCCATTTAAGTAATTTTCTATCATAACAATTTCTATTCCCTTATCAATTCCTATATATTCTTTAGCAAACCATTTTCTTTTTTTCTCTAAATTAAAACTATCTTTAAATCCATACTTTCCCCATAACTTTCTAAAATTATTATAATAATATTCAATAGCCTGTAAACTATCTTCTGGAGTAAATACTATTGAACCAATAGCACCACAAGGAGGTATTGTACCATCATTTTCATTTTCCAAATTTATATCACAAGGTTCAGCTCCTAGTGAAATATAACCTTTAGGAGTTACACAAGCAGTTAATCCCCAAGAATTTGTATCATATGTTTTAAAATTATTTTTATTATTAAAACAATATTCTTTATTTGCCTTTGTTGCCTTTATAGAATTATCAAACCAATTAATTCCATCTTTATCTATTAAATTTCTAAAATCTAACCAAGCATGAGAATATTGATAAGTAAATAATGTTCCGCAATATGTATATACTATATTTTTTATATTTTCATAATCTTTAATTTTTCTATCAAATTCATAATACATACTTTTATTTATAGGATATGTTGATGAAGCTACTCCTAATACATACATCATTATTTGCTCTGCATATCCATCCCATTGTCCCCAAAAACCTTTTTCAGGAGTATACCCCATATAAAATAAATTATTTGATTCATTTCTATACCATTTCCAATTTATCTTATCATACAACAAATTAGCTTTATATTTTATATCTCCACCAAAATATTCTCCAGCAGTTATTGCACCACAGATAAAAATGGCAGTATCAATTATTGAAATCTCGCAATTCCATTCTCTTTTTCCAGTATTCATATTAACAAAATGATAGAAAAAACCATTTTTTCCTTCCACATTATTTATAAAAGTATCTAATGTTTTGTTTGCCCTATCATATGCCTTTTTATAATTAATCCACTTATGTTCAACTCCAATAATTAATGCCGCTAGCCCATATCCTACAGAAGCAATACTAGCAACATCTTTTGCAAAAATTGTTTTATCCCTTATTAATCCATATCCATTACTATTTTTAACAGTATTTACTTCATTAATAAAAAATTTATAACTTTTTTTCAATTCTTTTTCCAAAATTACTTGTCCGCTTTTTTTTATTATTCTCATAAAGAAATCACCTATAGTAATTATATATTATTAAGTCATTTGCATTCAATGGTATTTTTTTACATTAAATATTTGCAAACCAGAATACTTGTAGTAATACCAACAAAGTCAGCTATCAATGCAGCCCATAAAACAAATCTCGTTTTTTTAATTCCAATACTACTAGTATAAACAGCAATTGTATATACCGTTGTTTCTGTAGAACCCATAATTACAGAGGCAATTAAACCAATTTTACTATCTACAGAAAAAGTTTTCATTATATCTGTTGCCACAGCAATAGATGCACTTCCTGAAATCGGTCTTATTATAGCCAATGGAAGTATTTCTGAAGGGAAATTTATAATATTAAATAATGGTGTTATAATTTTTACTATTAAATCTATTATTCCTGAACTTCTCAATAATCCTATTGCAACAAACAATCCTACTAAAGTAGGAAATATACTAAAAACAATTTCTACTCCCTCCTTTGCCCCATCTAAAAATACATCAAAAACTTTCTTTCTCTCTAATAATCCATAAATAACAATTAAAATTATTATTAAAGGCATTGCCATATTTGAAATAAAACTAATAAACTTCATTTATATATTCTCCCTAATTTCTTCACAACATTTATTTTCCAATTTTAATAAATAATTTTGTAGCAAATATTCCAGCTATAGCTGCACAAATTGTAGCAATCCACACTGGAAAAATTATAGCCACAGGATTTTGTGATCCTAAAGAACTTCGAATTGCAATAACAGTTGTTGGAATTAATTGTATAGAAGCCGTATTTAAAACTATAAAAATAGCCATTTCATCAGTCAAAACTTTTTTATCTGTATTATTTTCTTGCATAGTTTTCATCGCTTTAATTCCCAATGGTGTTGCAGCATTACCTAATCCTAAAATATTTGCCACCATATTCATAGAAATTTCTTTATATAATTTACTATCCTTTTTCATTTTAGGAAATAAAATTTTCATTACTGGTCTTAATATTTTTGTTATTTTTTCCGTAAAAGATGTCTCACTTGCAATTTTCATAATTCCACTCCATAAGCACATAGTTCCTATTAATGTAATACACAAATTAACAGCTGAAGCAGTGCTTTCAAAAATGGAATTATTTAGATTTTCTAAATTTCCAAAACAAATAGCATATAAAATTGATATTATTATAAAAACTGGCCAAACTATATTTAACATTACTCTCACCTTAATTAAATTTATTATCATTTCAATTTTTTTATTACTTTTAATTGACCATACGAATGATTTATGATATAAATATTATATATTTAGCAATGGAATTGTAAAAAATAACATTAAGGAGGAATAACATGAAATCTACAGGAATTATAAGAAGAGTTGATGAATTAGGTAGAGTTGTAATACCAATGGAAATAAGAAATCAATTCAACATTGTCGAAAAAGATCCTATTGAAATTTATGTTGAAGGTTCATGTATTGTATTAAAAAAATACGAACCCAATTGCATCTTTTGTGGAAACACAAAAAATTTAGTAGAATATAAAGATAAATTAGTATGTGATAAATGTACCAGCTTACTTAATTCATTACAAGAAGATTCAAAAAATAAATAAAAATAAAAAACAAATAAAATATATTATTATTTTATTTGTTTTTTATTTTAAATAAATAATTTATAAATTTCATTTTTATTTACATTTCTATCTTTTGCAATTAATTTAATTATTTCTTTTTTTTCATATCCTTTATCTTCATAATATTTATAATGTTCTTCAATTGATAAATCATTTAATTTATTTTCATTAGAAATATTATCATTTTCTTCTATAATTAAAACTATTTCACCTTTAATATTTTTTGATTTTTCAATTAAATCATCAATATTTTCTCTTACAAATTCCTCATGAATTTTTGTAATTTCCCTAGCAAGTACTATTTTTCTATTATTTAATATTTCTTTTAAATCTTTTAAAGTTGTTTCCAATTTATGAGGAGCTTCATAAATAATAATTGTTTTATTTGAATTTTTTATTTCTTCTAATTTATTTTTTCTTAATTTTTTATTTAATGGTAAAAATCCTAAAAAAGTAAATTCTTTTGTATTTAAGCCTGAACAAATTAAAGAATTAATCATTGCACAAGCACCTGGTATTGGAACAACATTGATTTCTTCCTCAATACATTTTTTTATTACTTCTTCCCCAGGATCGCAAATTCCTGGAGTACCAGCATCAGATACTAATGCTATATTTTGTCCTTCTTTTAATTTTTCTATTAAAATATCTGATTTCACTTCTTCATTATGTCTATGATAACTAATTAATGGCTTTGAAATATCTAAATGATTTAATAATTTTAATGTATGTCTAGTATCTTCTGCTGCAATTAAATCAACCTCTTGTAATATTTTTATAGCTCTTAAAGTAATATCATCTAAATTTCCTATTGGAGTTGCAACTACATATAAAATACCTTTTTCCATATTATTTTTCCTTTCCATAAATTTTATAAATTTCATCTGTATATTTACCATCTTCATTATAAATATATAAATTTTCTCTAAATTTTAAAAATACTTTTCCATTCTTTACTCCTTTAATTAAAACCATTTTAGGAGCATCATTGATATGAGAATAAATAAATCTAATTTCTTTTGGCTCTATTTTGTACTTTCTCATAAAATACAAAATATCAACTAATCTTTCTGGTCTATGAATCATATAAAATTCACCTTTATCTTTTAATAATTTATTTGAAATATTTATATAATCCTCTAATTTAGCAAGAACTTCATGTCTAGAAATTAATTTTTTTTCATCAATATTTGTAATTCCAGTGTTTTCTTTTTTATAAGGAGGATTTGTTACAATTGCATCAAAAGAATTTTTTTCATATATTTTTTCTAAATTTAAAATATTTTCATTAATTATTTTAAATTTATTTTCTAAATTATTTAATTTAATACTTTTCTTTGCCATCTCATAAACTTCTTTTTGAACTTCTACTCCAATTATTTCTTTTAAATTTGTTTTTCCACACAATAAAATAGAAATAATTCCTGTACCTGTTCCTAAATCTAATACTTTTGCATTATTTTTTATATTTTTTGCAAAATCAGAAAGTAATACAGCATCAATTCCAAAGCAAAATCCATTTTTATTTTGAATTATTTTTAAATTTTTAAATTCTAAATCATCAATTCTTTCATCTTCATTTAATTTTATATCCATTATTCTCCCTACTAAATCACATATTTTATTTATTTGAATATTATATAATAATTTTATGGATTTTGCAAATTTGAAAGGACTGATATTATGCCAAATTTATATAGAGTAGAAAAAAATAATTTCCCAGAAGAAAAAACACAAGAAAATAGAGGAGAAAAAAAATCCCCTCCTCCAAAAAAGAAAAAATTAAATTTTAAAACCTGTAAAAAAAATACAATAAATTCATTAAATGAAGTTGAACATTTTTTAAGAGATTTTAATCATTTTTTTAAATATGTAAAATTATATAAAATATTAAAATAAATATTATTTTCTAACATATTCATCTTTAAATTCTTCATTTATTTGACCATTTATTAATATTTTTACTTTATTAACTTCTGTTAATTCTGTAAGTGTATTAACAATGCTTTTTACCATATTTTCTTTTTCATTTTGATTATTTTGATTATTTTTATTATAATTTAATAATTCATTTGAAAAATCCACAGTTAAACATTCTCCATCTAAAGATGTATTCAATAATTGTGTATTTTCTGGAATTAATTTTTTTAATTTTTCATTTTTAGGACCATTTATTAATAATTCTATTATCGTATTATATGGTGAAGTAATTATATTTTTTACACTTACAAGTCTTGCTTCTGGTTTTAAAGTGTTTGATTCGCTATCTAAAAAATATAAAGTTACTATTGTTTCTCTTGCTTGATCTTCAGATATTTCTTCTTGGGGTGTATATTCACTCATTCCTTCTTGTGATTTTTTCTCTTTTACATATTTTATTGCAAAATATCCAATTAAAAAAATAGCAATTACTAATACAATAAATGATATAACAATCTTTTTATTTTTCATGTTTTCCTCCTTGTTTTTTAATTTCTTTTTAATTGTATTATTTGTTTGTCCCAAATATGCTATTTAATGTTACATTTTTGAATTATTACCAGTTTTTACCATTTGACAAATAGTCATTTTCCGTATAAAATTAGGGTGATTAAATATAAGAAATAACCTATATTTAATTAGGGGATAAAAAGGAGCAAAAAATTATGGAAAACATATTACACGTTGGCTTAGATGTTGGTTCAACAACAGTAAAAATTATAGTAATGGACGAAGAACAAAATACTATATTCAAAGATTACCAAAGACACTTTTCTGATACAAAAAACACTGTTTGTAATGTATTAGAAAATTTAATAAAAATGTACCCAAATAATAAATTTACACTTGCACTTACAGGTTCTGGTGCAATGTCTGCAAGCAAATTTTTAGGAGTAGAATTTATACAAGAAGTTGTTTCTTGCAAAAGAGCAGTTGAAAAATATATTCCTCAAACAGATGTTGTAATTGAACTTGGTGGAGAAGATGCAAAAATAATTTATTTTGATAAATCAATAGAACAAAGAATGAATGGAACTTGTGCTGGTGGTACAGGTGCATTCTTAGACCAAATGGCATCACTTTTGCACACTGACACAGCAGGATTAAATGAACTTGCAAAAACATACCAAACAATTTACCCAATAGCCTCAAGATGTGGAGTTTTTGCAAAAACAGATATACAACCATTAATAAATGAAGGTGCAGCTAAAGAAGATATAGCAGCATCTATATTCCAAGCAGTCGTAAATCAAACAATTAGTGGACTTGCTTGTGGTAGACCAATAAGAGGAAATGTTGCATTTTTAGGTGGTCCATTAAGTTATTTATCTGAACTTAGAAAAAGATTTATAGAAACACTTAACTTAACACCAGAAGAAGTAATTGTACCAGAAGAAGCTCATCTTTTAGTAGCAAAAGGTGCAGCACTTGATTCCCTAAATACAACACCAATTACAACTGAAGAATTAAAACAAAAAATAGAAAATTTAAGAGTTTCTCATGATAATACAACACATCCATTAGAACCTTTATTTAAAGATGAAGAAGCATATAAAGCTTTTAAAGAAAGACATGATAAAGCAAAAGTTGTAAAAAAAGATTTAAAAACTTATGAAGGAGATTGCTATTTAGGAATAGATGCAGGTTCAACAACAACAAAACTTGTATTAATAGATAATGAAGGAAATCTTTTATATTCATTATATGGAAGCAATGAAGGAAATCCTTTAAAAAGTGTTATGAATATGCTAAAAAAACTATATTCAGATTTACCAGAAAAAGCAATTCTAAGATATAGTGGTGTTACAGGTTACGGAGAAAAATTAATTCAAACAGCACTAAATGTAGATTTAAATGAAATTGAAACAATAGCTCATTATACTGCTGCAAAACAATTTGAACCTGATGTTACAGCAATTATAGACATCGGTGGACAAGATATGAAATATATAAAAATGAAAAATGGTGCAATTGACAACATAATGCTAAACGAAGCTTGTTCATCTGGTTGTGGTTCATTTATTGAAACATTTGCAAAAAGTTTAAATTTAGAAATATCAGAATTTGTAAAAGAAGCAATCAAAGCAAAAAGACCTGTTGATTTAGGTTCAAGATGTACAGTATTTATGAACTCAAAAATAAAACAAGCCCAAAAAGAAGGCTATACAGTAGGTGATATTTCAAGTGGACTTTCATACTCAGTAATAAAAAATGCTATTCAAAAAGTTATGAAAGTAAGAGATACTGCTACTTTAGGAGACCATATAGTAGTACAAGGTGGAACATTTTACAATGATGCCGTATTAAGAGCTTTTGAAAAAATAGTAGGAAAAAATGTAGTAAGACCTGATATCTCAGGACTTATGGGAGCTTATGGTATGGCTTTACTTTCAAAAGAACAATACGAATCAAACCTTGATATGGAATATAAATCAACAATTTTAAAAAATGATGAATTAGACAAATTAGAAATAAAAGTTACACACGCAAGATGTAATAACTGTGAAAACCATTGTAAATTAACAATAAATAAATTCAGTAATGGTTCAATCCACGTATCTGGAAACCGTTGTGAAAAAGGTGCTGGAATTACAACAAATAAGAAGAATTTACCAAACTTAGTACAATATAAATATCAAAGAATATTTGATTACAAACCTCTAGAAGAAGAATACGCAATAAGAGGAACAATAGGAATTCCTAGAGTTTTAAATATGTACGAAGATTATCCATTCTGGTTTACATTCCTTACAAGTTTAGGATTTAGAGTAGTAATCTCTGACAAAACAACAAGAAAAACTTATGAAAAAGGAATGGAATCTATGCCATCAGAATCAGTTTGCTACCCAGCAAAACTTTCACATGGACACATAGAAAACTTGATTGAAAAAGGAATTACAACAATATTCTACCCTTGTATGCCTTACTCTAGAAAAGAATACGAAAAAGCAGACAACCACTACAATTGCCCTATAGTAATATCTTATTCAGAAGTATTAAAAAATAATGTAGAAGATTTAAAAACACATAATATAAAATTCTTAAATCCATTCTTACCATTTGATAAAAAGAATTTAGTAAAAAAATTAATGGAATTAGATGAATTTAAAGAATACAACTTTACAAAAAAAGAATTAGAAGAAGCTGCAGATAAAGCCGAAGCTGAATATCAAAAATGTAAAAAAGATATTAGAGATAAAGGAACAGAAACAGTAAGATATATAGAAGAAAATAATTTAAGAGGTATTGTATTAGCTGGAAGACCATATCATATAGACCCTGAAATAAATCACGGAATTGATACATTAATAACTTCTTTAGGACTTTGTGTTTTAACAGAAGATAGTGTATCTGA
>ULWT01047722.1_pt1 | contig 11388 bp, 10 predicted proteins | sample 1960611 | NCBI WGS metagenome assembly ULWT01 (sample SAMEA4835819, study PRJEB28245) | human gut metagenome | biome: gut microbiome; material: fecal sample | place: Denmark | collected 2008
ATAGCTAATAGCTACCGTAAAAAGATGCTAAAATGCGGGAAGATGTTTGGTATTATTTATGAATAAAGATTTATAGTTCTGAAATAAATATAATATATTAGCAGGTTACACCCCAAATGCTAATTTCTCTAATAATATTATTATAATCAACTGCAAAAATTAATGTGGCTTCATAATATTTATAGCAATAATAGGAGTAATTATTATTTCTATTTGTTGATTTCTTTAATTTAGCAGTATATCCATAAATATTTGTTACAGATGAAAATGATTGTCCAACATGAAATCCACTAGGCGTTGATAAATTATTTGCATCTTTTATGGTAACAGAATAAACAAAAAGATCTTTTGGATCCCATGATAAGCCATCATTATAAGCCTCAATAATAAATTTGTTATTATAATTATAAGTAATAAAATTTTGACTCATCATATAAGGTCCACTTGAAGTATATGAAGAATTTTCATGAGGTGTTATGGATGTAGGTTTTCCATATATATTAATTACATCTTGTAATGTAGATTGAAAACTAATGCCACCTATTGAAAATTCTGAAATAGGAATAAATGATACTTTTAGTGGAGTATTAGCAAAAGTAATGGTATAGAGATTAATAAATAAAAAACATTCGAGAACAAGAATTCGTATAAATAATTTTTTCATAGAAAGTTCTCCTTTTATTGATAAATTGATAAAATAATAACCAAATGTCCCTCACGTTAGCAAATTTTGCGGTAGCCATAGGCTATTGGCAAGGATAAAACCATTACTATGAATTTAGCTCTACTGTTTGAGCAAAGCGAGTTTAGAGCGTTATAGTCATGGTTTTATAATTGACAAAGAAAAATTGGTATCGGGAGGTAGAGTTCTTTTGTTACTTTTCTTGCTCATGAAAGAAAAGTAATTGATTTTTAGCTATAAATTTAATTTAAACTTTTATTTTAAATTTGCTATTTGGTTTTATATAAGGTAATAAAATTAATTCGCTGTCTAATAATTTAGCAATGGTATTGATTTTATTATCTTTTTTTTGTGCATGGGTGATGATTTGCATTTCTCCTGCATAGCGTGCATAAAGGGCGTTATCTAAGGTGATAGAACCTATTTCTCTAGGGGCGATATATTCAGGGCAGATATATATTTGTTTGAATAATGCTCTGCTTTCTTGGGTGCGAATGGCTCCGTCTGCTTCATCTAGGCGAGCGGTGAAAGTGCTTTGTTGTAAGACTTTTAGTATATCTTTATTTTGTGTTAATTTTTTTGCTTTTAATAAGATATATTCATCTGTTAAATTGGCTAATTCTTGGATTTCGTCTTCTGTAGGTAGGCTATCGCCGATAAAAATGGAGTTGATACCGAGTAATTTTAGATGTCGCATGGCAAGGCTGGCTGTTTGATAGCGGTGTATTTCTAATGTTGGCAAGCCTTTTTTGATTGGTGAGCGAGCTTTGTTATAGCTAGGTATGAAAGCACCTACGGAAATATTATATTTATGAAGTAATTCGTTTTGTTGCTGTAATTTTTTTACGTTTAGACCTGTACCTTCACGAGGATAAAAGTTATGGAGTGCATCAATATGTTGGAAATCTGTTTGGTAATGATTTAATTCATCAAGAAATTCTTGGGTGATAGTTGAGGCATTGAATTGTAATTTTATATTTTGATGACTTAATTTGGCTATTTGCTCGGCACTGTAGCCAAAGTCTAAGCGAAGTGTGGTTATGCCAAGAGTGGCTAATTCTTGGATATTTAATGTATCTAAATTTAATAGAGCTAAAGTGTTTGGCGATACATCACAGATTACTTCCATATTATATTTCTGTGTGAGTTTTAAAATTGTCTGTAAATCTTGTTGAAAATGGGAAATATCTGTTTCGGGTATATGAAATGAGGTAAAAATGCGATTGAGATTATATTTATGGGCTAGATGAATTAGATTTAAATTTTCTGCTAATGTATTATCTAAGCCAAGATAAATGGAAATGCCGTTTTGCAAAATATCACTCCTCAATAGGATCGTTAAAGCCGATTATTAATGTGGCGATAAAGCCGAAAATATAGGCTGTGAAAAGTCCGATTAAATAGCAAAGCATTTTATCTGTACTAGCTGTGAGTGGTAGACCAGATAAACCAATGGAGGTAGCACCTACATGGAAAAATGCTTGCACTGCACCACCAAAAGCACCGCCGATACAAGCGGAGATGAATGGTTTGCCAAGTGGTAAGGTTACGCCGTAAATCAAAGGTTCGCCAATGCCCATGAAGCCGACAGGAAGGGCAGAAGCTATGGTTTGTTTTAATTTTTGATTTTTAGTTTTGAGATATACAGCGATAGAAGCACCGACTTGCCCTGCTCCTGCCATAGCTAAGATAGGCAGAAGGATAGTAACGCCGTATTGATTGAGTAGTTCAGCGTGAATGGGTGTGAGTCCTTGGTGAAGACCAGTCATAACGAGTGGCAAGAAGATACCGCCGATGATAAAGCCAGTAATAGCACCACCGGAATTAATTGCAGATGTTACAAGTACGCCGATAGTCTCAGCGATTATACCGCCGATAGGTTGTAAGATGAATAGAGCAGGGAAAGTGGCGATTAAAATTACAAGTAGTGGTGTTAAGAATAAATCTAAAATTTTTGGCACGATTTTGTGCAATTTATTTTCTAACCATGAGGAGAAAGCTACTACTAATAAGACGGCAACGATACCACCACGACCTGCGAGTAAATCTATATTAAATAGGCTGATATTGTTGAGCATTGGGTGTGTAATGATGGCTGCCATAGTACCACCGAGCATAGGAGAAGCGTGGAATTCTTTGGCGGTGTTGATGCCGACAAAGATATTTAAGCCGAAAAATACAGCATTTCCTGCTATTTGTAAAACTTGGATTGCAGGGTAGTTTGTAAGTGTAGGATCGATTTTGAAGGCAATATTTAATAATCCTGTGATTAGACCGCAAGCGATAAATGCAGGTATAAGTGGCATGAAGATATTAGAAATGCGTTTTAATAATAATTTAAAAGGTGTAGCATTTTTTTTGCGGATTTGTTGATGAAGTTCTTCGGCATTGCCAAATTGTTTTTGATTATTATTTGTATCTTGATTTGTATTTTGAGTATTAGTTTCAAGATTTTTATTTGCATATAATTTTTTGAATTCAGAAGTTACTTCATTTACTTTTCCAGGGCCTAAGATGATTTGTAGTTCATTATCATTTAAGTTTACGCCTAAGACATTGGGAATATTTTTTAATTCTTTTAACGGTAAATTAGCGATATCTTCTGTGTTTAATTGTAAGCGAAGTCTAGTCATACAATTAGTTATTTTTAAGATAGAAAATGACTTCATAAGTTCATAGATAGCAAAAGCTGTTTGTTGTAAATTCATAGAAACCTCGCAATTATTTTTTCATACTATTTAATGATTTGGAGATAAAACCTTCATTATTATTTAAGCTAGAGAGTGCTTCTTCATAGGAGATATTGGCAAGTAACATTAAAATTGCAGGTTTTACTTTGCCTTGAGTGATGGCTAAAGTATCAATAGCAGTTTGTCGGTCGCAATTAGTAGCTTCCATTAATATACGTCTTGCTCTTTCTTCGAGTTTTTTATTAGATGATTTTACATCAACCATTAAATTGCTATAGACTTTACCCAATTTTATCATGGTACAAGTAGAGAGCATGTTTAAAATCATTTTTTGAGCAGTACCTGCTTTCATGCGTGTGCTACCTGTGATTGCTTCTGGGCCAGTCAAAGTTTCAATGGCGATTTTTGCATGAGAGCTGATTTCACTATTACTAGTACAACTGATAGCGATAGTCAAGGCATTTATGCTATTGGCAAAATCTAATCCGCCGATTACATAAGGAGTTCTACCGCTGGCTGCGATACCGACAACACAGTCTTTGGCGGATAAATTTTTTGCTTGTAAATCTTCTTGAGCAAGAGTCAAAGAATCTTCTGCACCTTCTTGAGCTTTGAAGATTGCATTATAACCACCTGCGATAATTCCCTGTACCATTTCAGGGTCAGTGCTGTAAGTTGGTGGACATTCCACAGCGTCTAAGATGCCAAGTCTGCCTGATGTGCCAGCACCGATATAAAATAAGCGTCCGCCGTCTTTGAGGCGAGATGTGATTTCATTAACAGCCATGGCAATCTGTGGCAATACATTACGGATAGCGATAGCTACGCGTTTGTCTTCTTCATTTAGAAGCATACACATTTCCAAAGTGGATACATTATCAATATTTAATGTATAAGGATTGCGTTTTTCAGTTAAGAGATTGTTTAAATTTATCATAAATAAAAAATACTCCTTTAAAAATATTTAATACATTTTTTCATTATAGATAATGGCTTTTTTATTGGCAAGGATAAGCTAGAATTTTTTAATTAATTTTAAATAATATTTTAAGTATAATTTAATTTTCTCATGATATATTTAATATATAAGATGTACATAAATAAAAAAAGATGTATAAAAGGTTGTGTAAATATGTTAAAATTAATTAAAGGACGTTTGAAAAATTTTATAGGAATAATAGCCCTAGCATGTTTTTGTGTAGCCCTGTGAGTTATGCTGTACAACTATCTACAGTAAGTGTAGCTCCTCGTCATGAAGAAAGACATGATCCACCACCTCCTCCACCAAAACATGATAGACACGATAAAGATGATGATAATGATAAAGGAGATATCACAACTGCCGTGTTAATCGGTGGCGTAATTGGTGCAGTAATTGCTAAAAATGCTTGATGTTTAATTTAATATGTATATAACTTTTAGATAGGGAGGATAGCAAAATGAAAGAATTATTTTCTAAGCGAGCGAAAAAAATTATAACAACTGTATCATTATCTTGTTTCTTATGCAGTCCAGTGAGTTATGTTTGTAGTATGAATCAAGCTTCAGCAGCAGCTTTGAATACAAATGTTGCTTATGAACAGCAATTCAATACAGTCGGCTTTGATAAAGATGATCATTGGAATAGGGGTCGCTCTGATGAGGATAAGGATTGGAAAAAACCACCTCGTCATGATGATGATGATGACGATGATTGGGATAGAGATAGACCTCCACGTCATGATGATGATGACGATGATTGGGATAGAGATAGACCTCCACGTCATGACCGTGACGATAGAGATGACCGTGATGATGATAGCGACAAAGATTATGATAAAGGCGATATCACAGCTGCAGTATTAATTGGCGGTGTAATCGGTGCTATCATTGCTAAAAACACTTAATAATATTATTAAATGATTTAAAAATTAAATATCGCAAAATAAACGAGCAAAAAAATAAAAGGTAGATTAAATATATGAATTAATCTACCTTTTTGTTTTTTATTATTTATATTTTAGATTTAATTAGAAAGTATATTCCATACCCATGAGTACAGTTCTACCAGGAGCAGGACAATCTCCATCTAAGAAAGAGCCGATAGTTTCATAAGATACATTGGTAATATTGGCTAATTTCAGGTATGTTGACCATTGGTCATTGATTTTATAATTGAGATTAGCGTCAAGTATATAATAATTGCTATCGCTATAATAATTTGTATCTCTACCAGATATAGCATTTAGTAGAATATTATTATGCCATGTATCGTCATGATAACTAAAGCGAAGTTTATAGCTACTTGGAGCTATTGCATTGACATCAGTTTGATTGCCGTTACCATCAGCAAAATCAGTATGTGTGATTGTACGAGTATAAGCAAGAGACATATCGTATTTTGGACTGAAAATTTTATTATATTCTAATTGGAAACCGCGTTTTTTCTGATTTTCAAAATTTACAGCATGGAATTTATTATTTTCATATCTCCAGCCCAATGGATCATCTATATTTTCTAGGAAAGCATTGAAATTGATATTGCTTGTAGGATTTAATTTATAGCGTACACCTAGACTGCCTTTATAACCTGTTTCTGGTCGCAAATTAGGATTTCCTTGAATATGAGCATTATTAAAATATAAATCATCTAAAAATGGCGTAGCATAAATTTGACTTAAAGAAGCGTAGATAACAGTATTTTCATCAGGTTTATAATCTAAAGCACCATTAGAAACATATTTTCCACCGAATTCACTATTATTATTGTAAGCAGATGTTCCAGTCAGTGTTAATTTATCAAAACGGCGAGTGCTTTGTAGGTAAACGGAAAAATTATCCATAGATTTATTATAATTTCCACTGAAAATATTATTGTAATCGTTGTTGATATTATCAACTTCATCTTTACGATAAGTAAGTCCCGCAGAAATGGTGTGGTCTTTACTGATTTTCCAAGCATCATGCCAGTCAATACCTTGAGTAGTATTTTCCCAGCGACTATAAGTCTTTTCATTTTCTTGATCACTTAGTCCAGTAGGGATATAGCTATCTCCTTGAGTATAATAGTGATAAATTGCTAAAAATGCTGGAGTCTCAGTATTTTCTTTATAATTATAAGTGAGTGCGAAATGATTGATTAATTTTTCATAATTATAATCCTGTGGATAACTTTTGGATATCCAAGTGCCTGTATCGTTGCTTAGATGACCATAGTCAAAAGTTAAAGAAGTGTTATCGGTCAATTTTTTATCAATGCGATAAGCCATTTCACGGCGATTATTGTCGGAATTTGGCATTTCATGAGTGTGGTCATCTGTACCTTTATATTTCATATAATCGACATTATCAAAGCCACCAGTAGCTACCCATGACCAATCATCTAAGCTACCACTTGTTATGGCTTTAACTTTCCAAGAGCCGTGTTCACCAGCAGCTAAATCAACAATTGTTTCACGTTTATCGCCTTTTTTAGTAACGATATTGATAGCTCCAGCAGGAGTATCATAATTTAAATATGTAGAACCAACTGCACCATGAAGAATTTCGATGCGTTCTACATTCATTATAGATGGCAATAAATCTAAATCATAAGATGCACGACCGCTCATGATACCTTTATTCATATTCATGCGACGACCATCAACGAAAATAGCTACTCTATCATCTCCATCAATACGCACTACCATATGAGAAGTATTCAGTGAGCCTGAATTTACAGTTACACCATTAGCATAAGAAAGAGCTTCTGCTAGATTTTTATAGTGATTATCGTGTATTTGTTCTTTAGTGATAATTGTAGTGTAATTAGGTGAAGCAATGAGATTATTATTTTCAACTAAGCTATGAGCATTAGGTGTTTCATTGGCAAATGTAGTAGGCATAAAACAGCCAAATGCACTGAGTGCTAGTAAAAGAGAAAGAGATTTTTTAGAATACATAAGTTATGCTCCTTAATTAGAATTTTTGTCGTTGGATTTTGTAATAAAGATAAAGGGCAATAAAATATAAACATATTTTTTGCAAAAGACAACTAAAAAGAAAAATTAAACGTAGGCGAATTTTTTTGATAAATAAAGATATTTTATTGTAAAGCAAAGCGATAAGAAATAAAAATATATTCATTTTAGTTGTTCGTTGTTGGATTATATCATATAGACGAATGAGAATATTAGTAACTGATTTACCGATTAAAGTACCTAGCTGTGAAGTCAATAAACTCAATGTAGCAATGATAATCAAGCTGATGTCTATACCGATAAAATAAATAGTACTGATACCAAGTAATGGGATAATGATTAAGAATAATATTTTTATCAATAATACGTTAAAAAATACCATTAATAGATTGCGAAATAGACGTTTAGCTAATCTAGCATGAGTAATGATGAATTTCTGAAATCGCGAGAAAGCTTGTCGCAAGGGGAATAAAGACCTGATAAATAAGCGTATATCTTTTAAGCGTTGACGTAAGTAATCAAATATCTGTAAAAATAATTGGCGTAAGTCATGTGGCAAACTGCGTAAGATATTATAAAAATTGCTAGGTGAAAAATTCAGCAAGAATGATTTGATAAAACGCATAATATCATTGGTTGAAGGTATTATGGTATAAAAATTAGTAGCGAGTTGTTTTACAGATGAGAGGATATCTTTTAGTGAATTAAGCGATAGATTTAAATTCATCAAATGTTGAATGAAGTTGCTGAGTGGTAAAGGTAAGACTGTGAAAAACAAACAAATAATGACACCGAAAAAACGAAAAATAATGATGAGTAAAAAATGACGTAAAAATAAAAATGGTTTTCGTTTAAAGGCACGAAAGCGTAATTTAAATTTTTTTTGTTGTTTGCGTAAAATCATATAGATACCCTAAAAATGTGTTTTTTTATAGTATATAATTTTTAGAACTAGATTATCAAGGAATTATAGGGAAAGATATATAAAAAAAGACTATATTTAAACTAAGAGAATTTTTTAGTCTAAATATAGTCTTTAATTTTAAGAATTTAAAACTTCATTTATGGAAGTATGGCAAATAGAAATAGCTTTGTCTAATGTTTGTTTATCGATATTTAATGGAGGATTGAAATATAATACATCACCTAATGGGCGAAGTAATAAACCTTTTTGGAGGGCATTTTTATATATTTGATAGCCAAGTCGTTTTTTGCTGTCGAAAGCTTCTTTTGTATCTTTATCTTTTACAAGTTCAATGGCATTTATCAAGCCTAAATGGCGGATTTCACCGACATTTTGATGATTTAAGAAAGTTGCTTGTAATTTTTCATGGAGATATTTTGCCGTATCTTGAGCTTTGGCTAAAATATTTTCTTCACGCAAGATTTTTTGTACGGCTAAAGCAGCACTACAGCCTAATGGATTGCCACTATAAGTATGGCTGTGCATAAACGCTTTGCCTTCATTATAATCTGCATAAAAAGCATCATAGATTTTTTGTGTAGTTATAGTTATCGCCATTGGCATATAGCCACCTGTCAAACCTTTGGAAATAGTCATGATATCAGGTGAAACATTTGTATAATCAAAAGCAAACATTTTACCTGTGCGACCAAAGCCAGTTGCGATTTCATCAGCGATTAATAATACATTATATTCATCACAGAGTTTGCGAAGTTTTTCTAAATAAAGTGGCGGATAAATTCGCATACCAGCACTACCTTGAATGAGTGGTTCAACGATGACAGCTGCTAATTCATTGCCATATTTAGCGAAATCTTCTTCGGCATGAACGAAACATTCACATTTGCAAGTTTCACGATTTTGATGATAAGGGCAACGATAACAATCTGGTGCTGATGTATGTACAGCATTCATGAGCATTGGTTTGTAGATTTTTGCATATAAATCCATGCTACCTACGGATAAAGCACCGATTGTTTCACCATGATAACCTTCGGATAAACACATAAAACGCTGTTTTTGCGGATTGCCTGTTTGATAGTGGTATTGGAAAGCCATTTTTAAAGCACATTCTACAGAAGCAGAGCCATTATCACTGAAATTGAATTTACATAAACCTTTAGGTACGACTTTAATCAATTCCTGACAAAGTTTGATAGCTGGTTTATGTGAAAGATTGGCAAAAATAACATGTTCTAGATTATCTAATTGATTTTTGATTGCTTCATTGATTTTAGGATTGGCATGTCCTAAGAGATTGCACCACCATGAGCTGATGATGTCGATATATTCTTTACCATTGATATCATAAAGATAAGAACCTTTTCCATGGTCGATAACGATAGGTTTTAATTCTTCATAATCTTTCATCTGTGAGCAAGGGTGCCAGATATATTTTAAATCTTCATCTATCCAATTAATATTACACATAAAATCAATCCATTTCTTTTGAATTTAATATTCAATTGTAGTTAGTTTTTAATTATAAATATAAACTTGCTAAAAATTTAGCGTCAATATCGATATCTTTATCATTTGGTTTTACTAAAGCTATGACAGGAATATCAGTTAAATCTTCAATCATTTTGATATTATCTTCTTGCATAATGCCACCAGTGTAATTATTTAAAATAATTCCCTGTACTTTAATATTTTGATGTTTTAAATATTCCACCGTTAATACTACAGAATTTATCGTACCAAGACCAGCATCAGCGATAATCAATGTTGGAAGATGTAGCCATTTTATGATATCTGTGAGAAAATATTTAGCTTTATCATCATAGCGAATAGGGCAGATTATACCACCACTGCCTTCAACTGTTACATAATCATAATTTTTTTGTACAGTAGCATAATCAGAAATTACAGTATCTTTTTCTACAGGATTGCCTTCGATTTTAGCAGCTAGATGAGGAGATACAGCATTTTTATATAGATAAGATAATAGAGTTTGCTCATCTTGATGGATATTGGCAATGCGATTGACAAAGCCAGCATCACTTTCAGCGATATTATCAGCACCACTTAAAGCTGCTTTATAATATCCAGCATTGAAATTAGCTTCGCGAAGTTTTTTTACTAATAAGGCAGTAACATAAGTTTTGCCGATATCAGTACCAGTTGCAGTAATAAAAATACCTTTACTCATAAGACATCTCTTTTCTAAATAATTTATTTATAATGTTTTAAATTAGGTATTAATTTTTTACCTAATATGGCAGCGAGAATGCAAAGAACTATATCGCCAGGAACAGCTAATAAGAAACAATATAAAACTACAGGCCAAATACCGATAGGAGTGTTTAAATAAAAATTGTTGATGATATATACATAGACCATACCAAAGGCATAGACGATTAAAAGATTGAGGAAGTTAACGCATAGTAGATAAATGAAAGATAATTTAGTGCGATTTTGAGTGAGATAGCCAGCGACATAAGCACCAAAGGCAAAACCAATTAAATAACCAAACGTTGGCTGAAAAATATATCCAGGGCCACCGCCTTCAGTGAAAATAGGAATACCGATTAAGCCAATGATTATATAAACACAGACACTGACAAAACCAAGATTAGCTCCTAAAAGAAGTCCAGCTAAAGTAGTAAATAATAATTGCAAAGTAAAAGGACAAACTGGAACAGGAACTTTAATAAAAGCACCAATTGCGATTAAAGCTACGAATAAAGCCGATAAAATCATACTTTTCGTGGATAAGATTTCTTTTTTCTTTGTTAATATCATAAAAATCCCTCTCATTTAATTATTTGTTAAGCAGTTCATTTTTTATATCAATTTTTATACCAATAAAGAAGATGAACATATAAACAATAATTTATTGTTATTAAATCATATATGCATATAATTGTCAACCTTTAAAAATATTTAGTTAACTATAAGAGCAAAAAAAACAGCCAATTAATATTGACTGTTTTTAAGATGGGGATAAATTAGTTTTGCTTGACAGGATAAAATCTTTATCATATGCTTTACTTAGCCTAGGTCTGTGCAATGATTAGGCTTTAAGTCACTATGAAACGGCAATTTCATGGTGGCTTTTTTATTTATATTAAGCATAAGTATCTGTCCTATCTATATAGTTTTAATAATATA
>ULWT01023764.1_pt1 | contig 11353 bp, 10 predicted proteins | sample 1960611 | NCBI WGS metagenome assembly ULWT01 (sample SAMEA4835819, study PRJEB28245) | human gut metagenome | biome: gut microbiome; material: fecal sample | place: Denmark | collected 2008
GTTTCATACTCTGTCTTTAATCTCTCGTGTTCTGTCTGCAATTCCTTGTAAGCGGTTTGTTGATTTTCTGGATCTGCTTGCATTGCTTGTGATCCTTTCAGCTGTTGTTCAAGATCCTTGTACATGGTCAGTAGCTCATCATATCGCAACTCATTCTTTTTGATCTGGTCCTGCCTGTTCTTGGCAATCCTTTTCCATTGCTCACGATCCAGAAGTAGGCTCTGATACATCGGCGAGTCGCTAACATCATGCTTTGCGTTAAGTTTGCTGTTTGAAGCTAATGCATCGGCTATTGCAGCATCACGTTGATTGATTGCTTGTGCCAACTCTGCCTCTAATCGTGCGATCTTTTCTTTCTGGGTTTCTCTTGCCACTTTACGCCCTCCTCACTTGAAATGTATCAAAATAATTACGATACAAAAACTATATCATGAGTCTGGTAATTTGTCAATGAATGTATCGAAACAATTATGATACAAACTACTGACACACGACGATTTTGAAGAGATTAACCTCGATCACACATGACTATGACGGGGCAACTGGGAAATTTTTTTCACTTGTCTGTAGAACTGTTCATCGCCTTTGAGTAATAGTTTCCGCGGATTTCCTGTTGCTTTAAGAAGTTGATGAATTTTTGCAAATCGCCATCTTGAAACGGTCGTCCAAGAACGGACTCAGCAGCACCACCGATTTCAATGAGTCGTTTGGTTCTTGCTTTACGTTCAGCCTGTTTTTCACGTTGGATGATCGCTTTCTTTTGCGCTTTGATTTGTTCAATGCGCTTATCAAGTTCAGCGATTCTCTCTTCGGATGATTTCTGTTCAGCCATATTTTATTTCTCCTTTTTTTTCACATCAATAATTCAATAATAACATATACTTGAAAGAAAATCCATAGCGTGATATATTCAGTTTAGTGGCATCCCTTAGTTTACTAAGGGCGCACTTACAGACACACTTACTACGCAAGTATATCTGCTTAACAGTGCGCTCTCCGAGGGTTTGAGCTTCGCTCATTAAAAAACGGCAAGATCAGAATACGAAAAAGGAGAATTAAACAGTATGGCAATATATCATTGTTCAATCAAAAATATAAGTCGAAGCGGTGGCAGATCTGTCGTAGCAGCTTCGGCTTATCGTGCAGGTGAAAAGTTGGAAGATCAAGAAACGGGATTGATACATAACTACACGAATAAATCAGAGATTGCATATTCGAAAATATTTCTCTGCAAGAATGCACCGGAGGAATATCATAATCGAGAAGTTTTGTGGAATGCAGTTGAGAAAATTGAGAAGCAAAGCAATGCACGATTGGCGAGAGAATGGGAAGTGGCACTGCCTAACGAGCTGACTCTTGAGCAGAGTAAGCAGCTTGTTCGAGCCTTTTCGCAAAGCCTGACGTTTGAAGGTATGTGTGTGGATGCGAATATCCACTGGAAAGAAGGGAACCATCATGCGCATATCCTTGGAACGACCAGACCGATAGAAGCCGATGGACAGTGGGGCAAGAAAGAGAAGAAAGCGTATGCCCTGGATGAACATGGACAGAAGATACCGCAAATAGATCATGCAACAGGAAAGCAGAAAATAGGTGCGAGAGGGCGAAAGATATGGGAAAGGGTCACGGTAGAAGCCAACAACTGGAACAAACCAGAAAAGGTTGAGGAGTGGCGAAAACGCTGGGCAAACCAGTGTAACCATTATCTCGAACAGGAGCATCAGATAGACCACAGAAGCCTTGAACGGCAGGAAATAGAGAGAATCCCGACCGTGCATGAGGGATATGCTGCAAGGCAAATGGAAAAGCGAGGAAAGGCAGCTGAGAGGTGTGAGATCAATCGAAACATTGCAGAAGTCAACAGACAACTTGATACATTAACAAGACAACAGGCACTCTTTGTAAGACTGTCAATGATGAGAAAAAAAGAGGAGAATGAAGAGTATGGACGATTACAGTTTGGAATTACAAGAACAAATGATGAATCAGCTGGAAGAGATGCAGACAAAGATAGAGAATTACAAGCAGAAGATATCCGAAAGCAATACTCAATGCTTAGAAGCTACAGAGCAAGCGGAACAGTATCGTTTGAAGATGAACGAAGCGCAGGAAGAGTTAAAACAGTTGCGAGAAAACGTAAGCTTGAACGAGAAGAAGACGAACAGCTTGATTTCTGACATCAGAGAAAGAAACAAGCAGCTTGAGAAGGACAACAAGCGTTTGTCAAAGCAGATCGGTGTCAAGGCAGTTTGTCTTTGTATCGTGCTGATCGGTGTGATACTAGTATGTGGCACATGTAATAGTAAGACCATGAAGCAAAAAGAAGCATTTCAAAGGACTGTTGAGGAAGCAAATACCGCGGACTGGTATTTGTGCAACAATAGAGTGTCAGTATATGATGCAGAATATCAGCAGATGGCAAAATATGTGATGGATGGAAGGGCTGTGCAGGTTAAAGCTATTGGAGATGAATGGGTTGAGATTAAGTCACAGGGTCTAATCGGCTACATCAAGAAAGATGATTTTGATGATTTTTTTTCTGAGATCAGCTTGAAGATAGGCTGATCTCAGTAGGAGACAATAATGTATCAAAAATATTATAATACATATGCAGATAAGGAAGATGGAAAGGAGAGTATCGAGGGGAAAACGCGAAGTTTACCCCTTCGATCAAGCTACCCGACGGACTTTTTTCATTTTACGATGTATTTTTATTGACTTAATGTGTTAACATATAATTCACGTATGAAATGAGTGTGGTATCAAATTTTCGACCTGTATTAAATCCAGCACCTGGTTCTCCTTTAATATGAACTCCTATTGCTATTGGCATTGGTTCATTTGAATATATATTATAAACAGGAGAACCACTATTTCCACCTTCCGTATCGGTATAATAGTTAATTATACTGTTTGTATAATCTTTTACTAAATCATATGATGTATATATATAATAACTTTTTTGTGGATTACTTGGATAGCCAGTTACATTTACGCCAGGATAATCTGGTCCTGATGATGTAACTCCAAAATATCCATACTGATCTCCATAATTTTTTTTGAGTTTTACAATAGCCCAATCATTTTCATTCGAATAACTACTTGTAGGAACAGAAGAATTTCTTCCTAAAGCCCAACTCTTTGGATAACACCATTCTCCTTCAAAAGCATCTAAAGAATAAATCATATCAGGTGATGGAGCGTTCATTGTTGGAAAAACTCTTACTTGAGTTGCCGTTTCTAAATATCCATATTCTATAGTTTTAAAATTATGTCCAGCGGTTATCATTACATTAGATCCTACTAAAAAACCTGTTCCAGTTGAGATCCGCCCTGAATCATATAGGATTGCCAAAAACATAACTGCTGTATATGGATAATCACTTTTAGGTGCTCTCCACTGATTGTCATCTCCAATGATTTTAGTCGGACTTGGCGTGTCAACTGCGATTCCACTTGCAGGTAAGAAACTAGTGCCACTATTTGGAATATATACATTACTTGTTTGACCTGTTTCATAATCATATAATTCAATTATGTTTGTATCAGAATCATCAGCTTTAGCCACAGAACAGTAAAAAAATAAATTTGTCAAGATAAACATACAAGCGATAATTTTTGAAAATTTTTTCATTCGTTTTCCTCCATTTTTACAATTTCTTTTACAAGAAGAATTCCTTCGTAGCCTCTAAAAGGTGACAACGCGCCTTGCTCAATTGAAGTATCAATATACTTTATTTCAACAATGTCACCAATTTTTAAATCATCTGCCGATATTCTTAAATTTTTATCATATATTGGAATTCCAACAGACTGTGTGAGAGTAGCAATCGAATGTTCACCTTCAACCTCCTTTCCACCTATTGCATCTCCATGTATTTTGTTAATTTGAATTTGAATTGTTTTTACATGTTGTATATAGTATTCTTTTCCGTTCCAATTCCATTTTTCTATAATTTCACCACTTGTGTCTAATTTGCTACCTGATTCTAAAGTTTTCAAATAATAATTATTTTCTATGCGATTTATTGGTAAAGAGCAGCCGGTTATAAACCAAATCCACAATATAATTAAAAATTTAATCTTTTCCACCTCTTTCTTAAAACAAACTATATTTGAATCAAGTTTAACATTTTCTAGCTTTTTATCCAATTTGTAACATCAACAAATTCTATAATTTTTTTGGGTATTTTTGCCTTAAAATAAGTTATAAACGCATTCTATAACATACTAATTGCACAAAAAAATATATGAAATAGTTAAAAAGGATGTCCTGTAAGTGGGATTTCGTAGCAAATTTGGGGAGTGCTTTTTGACAGTTTGAAATCTATACAACTCAAAACCTTACAGATCCAGAAGCGTGCAGATTGTCCGTCTTACGGTGGCACAGATGGAAAGGGGGAGTCTTAAGTGGGAAAACGCGAGGTTTTCTCCCTGCAAGCAAGCTACCCATAGGGATGGGGTAACTTGTTTACCCTAGCTTATTAGGGGACGGGGGCATAGCCCCATACAAGCTTGGCAAGATATGTAAGATAGCAAAAAAGATGATGTTTCAATATTTTTTCGAGACACTTTGAAAAAGTAAATTGAATCAGTTGTTGACACAATTTCGCCATGCTTTGGCGATGTTTTAATTCAAGCGCACTGAAAACGGTGCGCTTGTGTTCGTATAAGCGCTCTTATACGAACTTTTATCCCCTAAAGGTGCGTATCTCACGGCAAAGGGTATAAAATATTGTCGAAATTGTGCGACAAAGGACTACAATTCACATATCGCACACAAGAAAACTACAGTTGTAATATTACGTCACAAATCTTGTCACACACACCAGATCAAATTTTTTTCCCTACTGGATGCCAAGCAGCTCTATTTGTTGTGGGGGATATTACAACTTTTTCTAAGCTACTTGCAATTACAAATGTAATAAGCTAATATAGACTCACACTGACTAAAAAAATAAACAAAAGGAGATAGCACATGGAAGATAAAAAAGCACAGAATATGACAAACTTCGATTTCTTAAAGGCATTCACCACTTACAATCCAATCGAGCCGCCTACACCAGAGGAGCTTGAGGAAATTTTAAAGCTATTTGATGAGATGGATGAGCTATAAAATTCTAGCATACAAGATACACCAGATTTTTTGCATCTGGTAATCTTGCTCTGAGGGGGTTCCCCCCGTGAGACTGCCCCCTAGCTTCTTCTGGATGCCACAACGTTCACCTCTGTACATAAATAGATTCTTTGTTTAAAAGTAAGCGCGGATGCGTTATGCGCAGACGCTGTATCTTGAAGATAAATTGATATGATGATAAGTGATATGATAGAGGCTGAAACAAGAAAAATTTCTGTACGTAGCGAAGCATAGTACAGATAAAGAGAAAAGTAGTGACAAAAAATGTTAGTTTTGCTAGGATTTATGTGGCTTTCATGCACTTTTTGAGTGATATGATTTTTCACAACAAGTGATATGATTTTCAGTAGTGAATGATCTAATTTTTTTAGATAAAACGCTTGATTTTTTTCATATCAAATGATAATATAGTGGCAAGGAAAATTCCAAAAAGGAGACGTTGCAAATGGCAAAAACTAATACAAAAATTGTAGGTAAAGAACACTATATCAATGCCGCGACAGGCGAGCTAATGGAAATGGATGTAATCGAATCCATTGAAAAAGATGTTGATACTAACTTCTACAAGCTTTTTATGAAAGATTTTTTATACGCTATGGATATTGTGAGCAATCAAAAAACAAAGGTGGCATATTGGATAATTGATAATTTGCAAAAAGATAATATGTTTGTTTACTCATACCGACAAGTTGCGGAAAAAACAGGAATATCCTATCAAACAGTTGCCGCCACCATTAAAGCCCTAAAAGATGCTGATTTTCTAAGGCAAGAAGGAAAATTATTGATTGTAAATCCAGCGATTATCTTTAAAGGCACAGCCGCAAGGCGCGCCAATGTACTACATAGATATGCACAGGCTGAATCTGGAGATAAACAGCTTGATAGGCAACAGCGAATCAGCAATCTTTCACAAACCATTGAAAATTTACAAAAGCAGCTCAAGCAATTGCAGATGGAGGAATTTAAAGAACGATCACCGGAAAGCACAGCTATTCCTAAAATTGCAGAGGAACCGCAGGAATACAAGCAAGCCTAAAGTAAAGAGGAGTTGATTTGATGAAGCCGAGAGAATCGAAAAATATACAGATACCGCGTGAGATATTCCTTGATCTGTGCAAATGGCACTTATTCAATCTACACGATCCAGAGAGAGAGCAACGTATCAAGCAAGCACTTGAAGAAAAAATGAATAGCACCAGAAATAGAGAGAATTACTCTATCACTGATGCTAATTCGAAAAAATAATATTTATTTATTTATAAGAGCGCCCTCGCCCAACGAGATGCGCTTTTTTTATTGGTCAAGAACAGGCGTTTGATATTGACGACATAAAAATTATGTGCTATGCTAAAATAGATAGCACCCAGATGAGGCTATAGTTCCCCCTCTCCCCAATCCGAGCCTCATTATAGCATATAAAAAAGGTGCTGTCAAGAAAATAACTACTAAAAACAAATATTTTTAGGAGTAAATTTACGAAACACGAGGTAAACACACTACGAACAACAAAAAATTAAACGATTATCTTTTAAAGGCAAGCTTTCACACCCTCACAATTCGTGTGGATGGGATGATTGATGCAAACAACATTGATACATCTGTAAAGGATTGTATCTCTCACGTAAATAGTAATACATATAGCGGCAGGAATTACACAGAGCTTCGCGTAAATCCCAATAAACTAGGCGATATATTCACCTTCTGGGAGTTTAAACAGCGCATGGAGATGATTACCAGAGGTGCAGGCATTAAGCACTATCAGATTGTGCGAGCTGATTTAAGATTTGATTCTTATAAACACGAGAATTTTGAAGCTTACTTGAAGCTACACAGGCTATTGATCTCCGCCCTGGCAATTACCTACAAAGTGAAAAATGCTTACACCACGGCAGATCTTTTTACATGGAAACCGCTGAATGTAGCAATCAGAAACGATTATTTTCAGATTGAGAATTATGACCGAGAGCGCAAGTCCCAGAATACGGAGAATCACCTTGAGCCAGCAAAAAGCCGACTTGAAGAACGATCCGTAGGTAGGCAGTTCCGAGAATGTGTATACACAACTGGCAACCTCGATCCTATGGACGCTCTAAGGGTGGAGTTTACACAAAACTGGGTGGCACGATGGAACCGAGCAATATCAGACGTTGATCTGGTGTATGAGCGATCAAACACAGAGCTAGCCAAAATCTGGAGAGATGGCAAAACCAAAAAGCCAGTACTATTCCCAAATTTGACAGCTTTCCTCTGTATGTACGAGAACGGCATATATAACCGCAGGCAATTGATTGATCTATTGGAGAAAATCGGAGTAAGCAATCCCAAGATTATAGCGCGGAATCATAAGGCAAGATACGCACCAGAGTTTTTCTCTAAAGGAGATATTCTTCGAGCTGTGAATGAAATCAAACGAGCTACAGCGGCATTTTTTGAAGCAGAGGAGCCAATGCAGCCAGTCCCAGAGATGGAAAAAGACTCAAATCTGATACCTTTTTTGGGAGAGTGGCTATATGATGATGCATCATAAATCCCCAGTAATCACCAGAGTTTAGAAATCATCTTCTGGCGGCAATAAAGCAACTCTATATCCAATATAGGATAGAGGTAATACTAACATCATTAGCGAGCGTAGGCGGTGCAGCCCTCAAAAGGCACAGCCGCCAAGCGCGAGCGTAACATAAAGGAGTAAGCATGGAATTTATCTGGAATAGCGAGTACATCGCACAGCACACACTTGATAATCACATCATCACCGATTCTGGAATCAAGCTCTTGAATGATGATGAGATATTTGTAGAGCACCAAGATTTTAGCGGATACTTTATCTCTCAATATGGCAGGGCGATATCTTTAAAGCGTAAGCAGCCTCAGTTGTTGAGAGAATCTATCCAAGGCACAAAAGAGAATCAATATCCCGCAATTGGAATTGGAATCAAAGGACAATCAATGATCACAGGGAGAGCAGTTGCAGAAATCTTCTGCCCGAACTTCTGGAGTCGATTCAAGCGGATGCCAAATATCTGGGTTTCACCCCTAGAAGCTCATCATTGTGATAGAAACCACTTTAATAATCATTATCTTAATCTGGTATTACTGCCAGTGTTATTACACCATGATGCACACAAAATTGATTCCTATGCGCTATGGGATGGCACGGAAATGACTGAATATCTCAACCCCCTAAGGATAGTGGAATCAACCAATATGGATTTAGAGCTAGAGGATATCATAGGTGCATGGTGGAATCGCAAAGGTGAATCTTCCGACACAGGTTACACTATATACAAGATTGACCGCTACTGGATTGGATTAAAGTTCGCGGATAAGGCGACAGCATGACTCTATAACGTCACTAGCCGTTGTATATGGCATTTAACCCCTATAAAGGTATAGAATACACATAAAAGCTATAATGGCTTAAAACGCATTCTGTGCCCTTGTGGGGGTATCCTAGGAGCGCAAGCAATTAGGGAGCGACAGCGACCTCTTACCGCGACAGCGGCTCATATCTACAGCCAGATGTGATCTATCGAGCAATGTACGATCTTGAAATGGATATTTTAATTATTGTAATACATATGTTTCTATCATTTTTCTCAAGTGCTTACGATGGCAGTAAATTTTTTGCTGTATCGGAACTGTAACAATCATGCGGCTTTGAGAGAGTACCAAAATCACAAAAGTGAGTTATCGTCAAAGCCAACGTTTATGCGGCTTTACAACGCTAAAAGTGCCAAAAAGGTACATTTCCCGATTTTTGCTGTATCGGAAATCAAGCAATCATGCGGACTTGACGACGACTCAATCGACAACCTAATTTTTATAGGCATTTCTTATTATCTGACAATTGATGCTTAATTAAAATCAAAATCATAGACAAATTTTATGCAATCCAGACCGTTTTAAACCAAAGAGTTCGTAAAATAACTCTTTTACGAACTGCTAAAGCTTTTGACGTTAAAAAGATTGATTTATTTTGTGCGATTGTTGTCTAGCAATAAGTCATTTCTATGTTCAGCTGCAAGACGTTCTTTCGTAGCCTTTCGGCAGACTTTAAATCTGATCTGTACTACCTTTCTTCCTTGTGTGATCGGTTCAAAAGATATGTTTATGTCCGTTAATTCATTGATTTCTTTCTGAGCGATTACCAATACTTTTGTTTTAAAGAGGTTGAAATTAGAATATGATTTTACATTTTCAGTCATCAGCCTTTTCTTTAACTCGTCTAACTCAACAGTCCAATACGTTTCATGTGGTGCTATATCTTTTTCAGCTGCTTTCCTACGGTCAATTTGCCCAATCTTCATATCGTGATAAGATTTCAGAAGTTCATACAATCGAATCGAATATTGGCTTTTCATGTTGAGGATATTCTTCAAACCATAACTAAGAAATTTGTTCTTTAGATCAAATAAATACGGTGCTAAATCTTCATCAATCTTGATTTTAGCGATCCCACTTTTCTTATTTGTCGTTGCTTTGGCAAGCCATCCAACAGTTGTTTCTGATCCATCTGGAAGTGTCAGCCACATAGATTTATCACGCAAGCTTTTTAAAGTTGCTTTAACGTCGTTATAAAATTTCCCACCCGTATCAAATCCACACGTTCTGGCATAATCAACGATGCTAAATTCATATTCAAGTTGATATGGCATGTTTGAAGAGTTAGTTGGTTTAATTTTTGAGCAAATATAAGCGATTGTTCGTTGCTCAGCAACAGAAAAGTCGTACCGGCTTTTCTGCACGATTTGGTTACTTTTTGCTACAAGATAGTTTCTAGCAATATCCTTCTGGTCATTCATGATGGTTCCTCACTTTCTAGCAGATAAGTCAAGTATACTTCTTATTGCAACTTATGTCAAGTTAAGTTGCAATAGAACGTGCCAAAAGTTGCAATAGAACGTGCCAAAAGTTGCAATAGAACGTGCCAAAAGTTGCAATAGAAAATGGCTTAAAATAAGCAAAAAATGAAGGTTTTGCGCGCTTTTTAAACAGATTTTTTTCAGCCTATCGCCCTATATAAATATATATAATATAATATATAAATAAAAGAGAAATAGATAGAAATAGATCAGTGCTATCTATCGCGCGAGCGCGTGCGCGCGAGCAACCGAAAAAAATTGGCAATCCAATCAAAAAAAATGATTCTCAAAGATGGCTTTATACAACCCGAAAGATTATCTCTTGTTACGTTGGATCGCCCGCCCCACTGCCCCATGGGTTCCCGTCGTGGCGATCCTGCCGCTGACGCGGCACCACTGAACACAAAAAACGTAATCAATGGAGAAGGATAATTTTACCGTATACTTGATTTTATAAATCGCATATGCTATAATGCCATTAGGCAAAAGATGTTATCGCGTTCATGACTGATCGCAAACAAAAAACCCCAGTGCTGCAACACTGGGGTTTTTCTATGCCGTTTGTAGAGTAGGTGGCTTATTCCTAAGGTTGGCTACCGCCTAGTTTTCTCCGTCCAACCATTTGCAAACGTAGTAGGCAACTACACTCGCCAAAACGGAGAGTAAAAAAGATGTTATCAATTCGAACATGACTGATCACCCCCTTTCTCTACCTGTATTGGGGGTGGTAGCTGCATAAGTATAGCATAAAGGTCAAAAAGGGTCAAACATTATCAGTTAATGGCATGGTTATGCATGTACATGTCATTAGAACGTTCTAAAATGCGTTTTAAGACATTTTAGAACATCTAATGCTAAATTGTATAGATAAGATACTAAAATTGATTTAAAAGGTATTCTAGGCGGTTACAGAGCAATTTACATTATGCGGTTGCATGAAAAAATCCTAATTTGAATCTCAAAAGTGTATTGTAATTATTCTGATACACCTTTGAGATACCTTGCAACGGTGGCAGATGGGATGTTTAATTCTGCGCCTATCTTCCTTACGCTCATGCCCTGTTCATGCAGCGCTTTGATTTGATCGAGTAGGGCTGTGTATGCACGTTTTCTTCCTGCACCAAACGGATTCTTCTCAGCTTTCAACGCTGTTTCCTTGTCTGTTTGTAATTTTACAAGCATTGCTTGAGATTCTTTCAGCTGTTGTTCAAGATCCTTGTACATGGTCAGCAGCTCATCATAGCGCAAATCATTTTTTCTGATCTGATCCTGCCTGTTCTTGGCAATCATTTTCCATTGGTCACGATCCTGAAGCAGGCTCTGATACATCGGAGAGTCGCTAACATCATGCTTT
>ULWT01012997.1_pt1 | contig 11330 bp, 7 predicted proteins | sample 1960611 | NCBI WGS metagenome assembly ULWT01 (sample SAMEA4835819, study PRJEB28245) | human gut metagenome | biome: gut microbiome; material: fecal sample | place: Denmark | collected 2008
TTCTACGTGAAGAAAGGCAGTGAGAAACCCAACGGCAACCTGCCTTTGATGTGTCGCCTTACGGTGGACGGAGAGATTAAACAGTTCAGCTGCAAGATGGATGTTCCTTTGCGGTTGTGGGATGTGAAGAACAACCGTGCTTCGGGCAAGAGTGTCGAAGCACAGCGAATCAACATTGCCGTTGATAAAATCCGTGTGGAGGTAAACCGCCGTTATCAGGAACTGATGCAGACGGAAGGATATGTCACTGCCGCCAAACTCAAAGATGCCTATCTCGGTATCGGTGTCAAGCAGGAAACCCTGCTGAAACTCTTCGAGCAGCACAACAGCGAGTTTGCCAAGAAAGTCGGGCACAGCAGGGCGCAAGGGACATACCAACGCTACAAGACCGTTTACAAGCATCTCTGCGAGTTTCTTCCGCACACCTACAAGCGGAATGATATTCCCCTTAAAGAGTTGAACCTTACATTCATCAACGATTTCGAGTATTTCCTGCGCACGGAAAGGAAATGCCGCACCAACACGATATGGGGCTACATGATTGTGCTGAAACACATCGTTTCCATAGCAAGGAATGACGGTCGTCTTCCTTTCAACCCCTTTGCAGGGTATATCAACTCTCCCGAAAGTATGGACAGGGGTTATGTTACGAAAGAGGAGATACACACCATGATGAATACCAAAATGCCCAACAAGACACACGAACTTGTCAGGGACTTATTCCTGTTCTCCACCTTTACAGGTTTGGCGTACTCCGATGTCAAGAGCCTCACGGAAGACAACCTGCAAACATTCTTTGACGGCAACCTTTGGATTATTACCCGAAGAAAGAAGACCAACACCGAATCGAATATTCGTCTGTTGGATGTTCCTAAACGTATCATTGAAAAGTACAAAGGCATGACAAGGGACAACAAGGTTTTCCCAATGCCAAGCAACACGACCTGCAACAAGATACTGAAAACCATTGCCAAACTGTGCGGCATAAAAACGCACCTTACCTATCACGTAGCCCGGCATTCGGCAGCAACAACCATTCTGCTATCCAACGGAGTACCCATTGAAACCGTCAGCAGACTGTTGGGGCATACCAACATAAAAACGACCCAAATCTATGCGAAGATAACCGCCCAAAAGATTAGTCAGGACTTGGAACAACTATCAGATAAATTGGGAGATATGGAGAAAAGCATTTGCAGTGCCATCTAATAACACTAAATCAAACGGTAATGAAAGCAGAAAGGAACATCATCAGCATAGACGAGTACGGCATAGTAGTCCTGCCGACCGATATACAGGCAACCGCCATGAGCGAATGGGAACTTTGCGAGTTGTTCAATGTAACCGCCCCAACCGTCAAGGCAGGGATAAAGGCACTCTGTAAAAGTGGAGTTCTGAACGAGTATGAGGTAAAGCGCACCATCCGAATATCCGACAGGTGTAGTATGGAGGTTTACAGCCTTGAAACGATAATCGCCCTTGCGTTCCGTATCGGCACATACGGGGCGAAGCAGGTGCGCAATGTCGTTCTTGAAAGGTTGTACTTGCGAAAAGAGAAAACAAGCATCTTCTTTTCGCTGAACACCAACGAAATAGCTAAAGCCGAATACTTCTCGTAATTGAATGACTGACGCAATTCACTCGGTACGTCAGTAATTCAATAAGTCAGTACAACAGAACGACAGACACTTTGATTTTTTCTCCCGAAAAGCGTAATCCCCATATTCGTTTTTCGGGAGTTTTTTCTTTTGCTCTGCCCGATTTCCGTCCCCGTCCATTGAAAGTTTTTGTTGCGAGGGGCTTTTTTCGTCATTCTGCTATATTTTTCGTAACAACTTATCCGATAAATGCTTATACTTTTGTAGCTGGTATTTTCAAACTTAAAACCATTTGATTATGTCAGCCAACAAACAACAAGACAGCCACAGACCGCCATCAGATGACGGTATGGCAAAAGAAGAGTTTATCCGAGTGGGGACAACGCTCTACAAGATTGTGGAGCAGCCCAAACTGAACGGAGGGTATGTAAGGAAACGCATCGTATGGAACAACGAGACCCTGCGCCAAGACTATGGTAAGGACTACATCGGCAGCGTTCCCAAGTATGACGGTTTCTGCACCGTACCCGAACATCTGAACTACCGCCCCATAGTAGGCAAGTTCCTTAACCTCTATGAGCCGATAGACCACCAACCAAAGGAGGGCGATTTCTCGCATATCCGTTCATTGGTGCGGCACATTTTCAGAGAGCAGTACGAGTTGGGGATGGACTATCTACAACTGCTTTACCTGCAACCCGTCCAAAAGCTGCCTATCCTGCTGCTGGTGTCGGAGGAACGCAACACAGGCAAAAGCACATTCCTGAATTTTCTGAAATTCCTCTTTCAAAACAATGTAACCTTTAACACCAACGAGGACTTCCGAAGCCGGTTCAATTCCGATTGGGCCGGCAAGCTACTCATTGTGGTGGACGAGGTGCTGCTCAACCGCAGGGAGGACAGCGAAAGGTTAAAGAACCTCAGTACCACACTATCCTACAAGGTAGAAGCCAAAGGCAAAGACCGTGACGAGATAGCGTTCTTCGCCAAGTTCGTGCTATGCTCCAACAACGAGTATCTGCCCGTAATCATAGATGCAGGAGAAACACGTTATTGGGTGCGCAAGATAGACCGCTTGCAGTCCGATGACACCGACTTCCTGCAAAAGCTGAAAGCGGAGATACCCGCCTTTCTCCATTTCCTGCAACACAGAACACTATCCACCGAAAAGGAAAGCCGGATGTGGTTTGCTCCCTCGTTGCTGCATACCGAAGCCTTGCAGAAGATTATCCGCAGCAACCGCAACCGATTGGAGATAGAGATGCACGAACTGATACTTGACATCATGAAGAGTGTCGGCACAGACACTTTCTCGTTCTGCTATGACGACATCCTTCTTTTATTGGCTCAATCGCAGATAAAAGCGGAGAGACACCAAGTAAGAAAGGTATTGCAGGAGTGCTGGAAGCTGACACCTGCACACAACACCCTCACTTATACCACCTATCAAGTGAGTTGCAGCCGTGAATGCCGTTACTCTCCCATTAAGACAACAGGAAGATATTACACTGTCACGAAAGAGTTTTTGGAAACACTCTAATTATTTTGATGAAATGATGAATAGAGGTATAACCATACTGAAGAACAATGATATATGCTCTCATCAAATTTTCATCAGGAAAGAATTACCGATGAAAAGAGAAAATAAGGCGGATATACCATACAGGACACCGCCAATGATGATTTTCTCTTTTGGCAGGTAGTTTTGATGAAGAAATGATGAATGGATATATGGATGAAATACAGATACTTATATCCAACAATCATCAAATTGTCGTTTTCACCATAACAATTAAATCCTACAGAAATCATGAACATACAGGAGGCAAAACAAATCAGAATTGCAGACTACCTGCAAAATTTGGGCTACACGCCCGTAAAGCAACAAGGCAACAGCCTTTGGTATAAATCACCGTTGAGAGAGGAAATAGACGCCTCGTTCAAGGTAAACACCGAACTTAATCAATGGTACGATTTCGGACTTGGTAAAGGCGGCAACATCATCGCATTGGCAGAGGAACTATATGCGTCCGATTACGTGCCTTATTTGCTTAACAAGATAGCGGAACGAGTACCGCACATCCGTCCCGTATCTTTCTCTTTTCGTCAGCAAGCATCCGAACCAAGTTTCCAACAGTTGGAGGTTGGAGAACTTACCCATCCGGCATTATTCAATTATTTGCAGGAACGGGGTATAGACACCGCACTGGCAAAGCCGGAATGTAAGGAACTGCACTTCATCCATAACGGCAAGCCCTATTTCGCTATCGGCTTCCCGAATGTGGCAGGAGGATATGAAGTGCGTAACCCTTTCTTCAAGGGCTGCATCGCACCGAAAGACATCAGCCATATCCGTCAGCAGGGAGAGCCGAGAGAGAAATGCCTCGTGTTCGAGGGCATGATGGACTACCTGTCATTCCTCACGTTACGGATGAAGAACTGCCCGACTATGCCGAACCTTGACGGGCAGGATTACATCATCCTCAATTCGGTTGCCAATGTTTCCAAAGCCATAGATGTGTTGCACGGATACGGGCGCATCCACTGCCTGCTTGATAATGACGAGGCAGGAAGGAATGCGTACTTGGAATTGGCAAGAGAGTTCAGCGGACGCATCCGTGACTTCTCCGACAACTACAACGGACATAAGGACTTGAACGATTACCTGTGCGGTAAGCCTTTGTCCCAATCGGCAGAACCGATGACAGAGAAGAAGCAAGTTCAATCCGTAAGACGGACGATACAGCCACCGAAAAAGCGAGGGCTGAAGATGTAGAGGGAAACAGGCTGGCGGTGGCACGGATATTTACCGGCGGAAAATACCGTAGCTTATTAGGGAATTTGTCCGAGCCGCATTGCGGGGCAACGCTGAAAATTCCCCAATAAGCCAAAGAGGTTGCACCTCTCTGGACTCTCCCCAGCCAACGGCAAGAGCCGTAAAGGAGCAAAAATCAAACGATGTTCAACAAGTAAACAAGAAAGGAAATTCATATATGGGATTCGTAGTATTACACATGGAAAAGGCGCACGGTTCCGACAGCGGAACGACCGCCCACATCGAGCGTTTCATCATTCCGAAGAACGCTGACCCGACAAGGACACACCTTAACCAAAAACTCATCACATACCCCGATGGGATAAAAGACCGTTCGGCTGCCATTCAAAGAAGATTGGAAGAAGCGGGACTGACACGCAAAATCGGAAACAACCAAGTACGGGCAATCCGCATCAATGTGTCGGGAACACATGAAGACATGGAACGCATCGAAAAGGAAGGCAGACTTGACGAATGGTGTGCCGACAACATAAGATACTTTGCCGACCTGTTCGGTAGGGAGAATATAGTGGCGGCTCATCTGCACAGGGACGAGGAAACACCGCACATACACGTCACGCTCGTTCCGATAGTCAAGGGAGAGCGCAAGCGCAGGAAACGGGAGGAACAGGCAAAGAAACGCTACCGCAAGAAACCTGCCGACAGTGTAAGGCTGTGTGCCGCTGACATCATGACACGGCTGAAACTGAAATCCTACCAAGACAGTTATGCCGTTGCGATGGCGAAGTACGGGTTGCAGCGTGGCATTGAGGGTTCAAAGGCACGGCACAAGTCCACGACACAGTATTATCGGGACACCCAACGGCTTGCCGACAGTCTGAAAGCGGAGGTGGTGGACTTGCAGCAGCAGAAAGAAACGGCACAGGAAGAACTCAAACAAGCCAAGAAAGAGGTACAGACCGAGAAGCTGAAAGGTGCAGCCACTACCGCAGCGACCAACATAGCAGAAAGCGTGGGTTCTCTTTTCGGGGGAGGGAAAATGAAAGCATTGGAACACAGGAATGAGGATTTGCAAGACCGCATCCTTGAACTTGAAGAAGAAGCCCGACAAAGGGAACATCAACAAGCCAAGCAGATACAGGAAATAAAAAACGCTTACGAACAACAGAACAGTAAGCTGTCCGAGTTTGTGGATTTTGTCAAACGCTATTTCCCTTATGTGGAAAAACTGATGCCGACCATTAAATTCTTGCGTGATACGCTGAACTTTGGCGATGCCGTGATTAGGAAACTATGCGCATTCAAGGATGTTTCCATTAAAGGTGAACTGTATTCACGAGAGTTTAACCAACATTTCAGGGCAGACAAAACGATATGTTCACTTAAAGAGGACAAGGATGGTAATTTCAACCTCAACATAGACGGTGTTTCACATGTCAGTTGGTTCAGGCGCAAGAAAGACGAGTTTATGCAAGCATTGGGAATGCCTACAAGGAAACAAAATCGGGGTATTAAGATATAATTCTCATTTTTTGCGGATAACAAACGCTCTAAAAAGCCTTGTTATCCGTATTGTTTTTTGTGTAAAGAGTCGTTTTTGCCAATACAACATATTAAAAATGAGTAAAGTTGTGCCCTTTTCTATTATTATCTGCCAACCTTAGACTGTATGTGAATTAAAATGAGTATCTTTGTAAATTGGATTTGGTGTAAACTGTTTCCAAAAACAATATCAATGGATCACCTGACAAAAGAACAACGCCATAAAAATATGGTAGCCAATAAGGGCAAAGGGACCAAATTAGAACTTCTATTTGGCAAATTGCTTTGGAATGCCGGAGTAAGGTATCGCAAAAATGATACATCTGTATTTGGCAAGCCTGATTTTGCAATCAAAGGTCATAAAATTGCTATATTTTGCGATGGTGAATTTTGGCATGGTAGAAATTGGGAGATAAGGAAGAACGACCATAAGAGCAACTGTGATTTTTGGCACTCTAAAATTGAACGAAACATTGAGCGAGATAAAGAGGTTAATGCCGAATTGCAGAAACAAGGATGGAAAGTTTTTCGATTTTGGGAAACGGACATAACCAAAGAACCGGATAAATGCTTAAATAGAATTTTGAATTATATGAATACAGATAATAAAACTTCCGAAAAAATAGCCATCACAAAAATGTGTGGCGGTAATAAGGTTGTTATGCAAATGTATGGTCCGCATTCTTTGAATGAAGATGGAACTGTTATGGCATTTGATGAACAAATGGCAATAGTTTCTCATTATCTGCATAATCAAGGATATAAATATGCAAAACCGTATGAATCTAAAGCAGAAGGATTGATAGAGGATATATACAATGTACATAACAAGCAAATTGAAGAAAGATGCGTTTCAGATGTTTGTGTTCAATATTCTTTATTTTCAGATTTGTTTTCTGTTCCGTTCTTGCCTGTAGATAATCCAAAATTTACGTTCATTGATTTGTTCGCAGGAATTGGGGGATTTAGAATGGCAATGCAAAATCTTGGCGGGAAATGTGTGTTCTCATCCGAATGGGACACTCAGGCTCAAAAAACATATCTGTTAAACTATGGAGAAGTTCCATTTGGCGATATTACTAAAGAGACCACTAAATCATTTATTCCTGATGATTTTGATGTTTTGTGTGCAGGATTCCCTTGTCAGGCGTTTTCGTTGGCTGGGAAACGACTCGGATTTGAAGAGACAAGAGGTACTTTGTTTTTTGATGTAGCGGAAATCATACGTAGAAAGCGTCCGAAAGCATTCTTCTTGGAGAATGTTAAAGGTCTGCTTATTCATGACAAAGGAAAAACCATCCAAACGATACTAAAAGTTTTAAGGGAAGATTTGGATTATTATGTTCCGGAACCTCAAATTGTAAATGCAATGAATTTTGGTGTTCCTCAACATCGTGAGAGAGTGTATATCGTTGGATTTAGAAAAGACCAGAATGTCAATGAATTTATATATCCTGCTCCGACAGATACGACCAAAACATTTGCAGATATAAAAGAAGAAAATACTGTTTCGGCAAAATACTACCTCTCTACTCAATATGTAAAGACCCTTGTGGCGCATAAAGAAAGACATGCTGCAAAAGGTAATGGCTTCGGATATGAAATAATACCTGATGATGGTGTTGCAAATGCCATTGTTGTAGGTGGTATGGGGCGAGAACGCAATCTTGTAATTGACAACCGCCTTGAAGATTTCACACCGGTTACTAACATTAAAGGTGAAATTAATCGTGATGGCTTACGCAGAATGACCCCACGAGAATGGGCACGTTTGCAAGGTTTCCCTGATAATTTCATAATCGGAGTGGCAGATGCATCTGCTTATAAACAATTTGGGAATTCTGTCGCTGTACCGGCTATTCAAGCGACAGCACAGGAAATAATCAAAAGAATTAATCTCTCAAAATCCAAGAAATATGGCACTGACAGGAAATAAAGGAGAATGGAGTGAGATATATACTTTGCTCAAACTATTAGGTGAAGGTAAAGTCTATGCAGGTGACCAGAATTTGAACAAGATTCAGAACTTGTTCTATCCAATAATTATGATTCTTCGACAAGAAAAAGAAGGTAGTTATAACTATAGCCTGCAAGATAAAAATGTCGTAATTCAAACGCCCGAAGGCGAAGATTTGCTACGTATCCCTGCTTCTGTGTTTTTAGATGAAGCAGAGAAATTATTGAAAGCTATCAATGAAAGTGACGGAGCTTTTTCCATTCCGCAAATTGAAGCTTTTATGAATCGCATTTATTGTCATTCCTTGAAGGCAAAATCATCGGACAAAACGGATATACGAATTATTCTGCATGACCGTAGAACTAAAATCAACTCCGAAATGGGTTTCAGTATAAAATCTCAGTTGGGAGGAGATTCGACTCTGTTAAATGCAAGTAAAGCCACAAATTTTAATTTTAAGATTGTTAATGTTTCCCTCTCTGACGAAGATATTGCCTATGTTAATTCTTTGAACCCCAAACGGAACAAAGTCATAGACAGGGTAAATGCAATTAAAAAGAAAGGTGGCAAATTGGTGTTTGACAATGTTGATAATCAGACATTTCGCAATAACCTTGTTATGCTTGATGGTGATTTACCAACTATAATTGCTCATTTGCTTTTGGAACAGTTGAATAGCGGTATCTCAACATTGAAGGAATTAGCAGAACTAATTACGGAAGTTAATCCTTTGGGATATGATACAGAACAGGCATCACCATTCTATGCTTATAAAATCAAACATCTTTTAACTTCTGCGGCATTAGGCATGATGCCGGCTACTGCATGGAGCGGAAAGTTTGATGCAAACGGTGGCTATTTAGTGGTAAAGAAAGATGGAGAAATCCTTTGCTATCATTTCTATGACCGCAACCGTTTTGAAGATTACCTCTTCTCAAACGCTTATTTAGAGCGTTCAAGTACCACTCGTCATGAATATGCTTCGATTATCAAAGAAAACGATGGTTCTCTGTCGTTTAAACTTAATTTTCAAGTAAGACTGAAGTAATATTTGTGTAGTATGATAGAACAAATTCATATTAAAGACGTTGCTACTTTTAAAGATGAATATTTATCTGATTTAAAGAAGGTAAACTTCATATATGGTTCTAATGGAAGTGGGAAAACAACTATTTCTAATGTAATTAAATCTGTTGGCGAGTACAAAGATTGTGAACTTTCTTGGAATGGAGGAATTCCACTAAGTACACTGGTGTATAATAAATCGTTTAAGGATAAGAATTTTGGCACAGCACAAATCCCAGGTGTTTTCACATTAGGCTCAGCTACTAAAGAAGAAATAGCAGCTATTGAAGACAAAAAGAAGAAACTTGAGAATTTGAAAGAAAAAGGTATTCAGAATAATAAAGTTATCGAAAACCAGCAAAAAGAATTGGAGTTATTATCTTCCCAATTCAAGGATGATTGTTGGAAAAACATTAAATTAAAACACGAAAAATTATTTAAAGATGCCTTTGTCGGTTGTTTGAATAGTAAAGAACGTTTCTGCGAGAAAGTAAAAATCGAGTTTAATAGCAACAATCAGCAGTTATGCACTTTTGATGATTTAATCAATAGGGCTAAGACTTTATTTGATACGACACCAGAAATCATTGAACATGTTTCTTTACCAGACATTAGATTTCTCATTGATGTAGAAGAAAATCCTATTTGGGAAAAGAAAATATTAGGAAAGGCAGATATAGAAATAGCCCCTCTTATTCAACGGTTAAATCTAAATGACTGGGTAAACCAAGGACGACAATATATAATGGAAGATTCTGATATTTGTCCATTTTGCCAAAAGAAGACAATAGATAAAAAATTCAAAGAGCAAATTGAGGAATATTTCAATGAAACATTTATAAACGATACGAATGTAGTAAAAAATCTGTCGGCACAGTATATCTCTGGCTTACAACTTTTTTTGAATGAATTATCGTCATTATTAGAACAGGAAAAAATAAATAAAAATACAAAACTAAATATACAATCCATAGATGCCTTATATAAGTCATTAAATTTGATGTTTTCCACAAATAGAGAAATCCTAAGTGCAAAAGAAAAAGAACCAAGCAGAAGTCTAAAATTGGAGTCTATCAAAGATTTAATAGAAGCAATAATAAAGTTAATAGAAGAAACAAATAATGAAATAGAGAGGCACAATCAATTGGTTGTCAATTTCCAAAAAGCAAAAAATACATTGATTGCAGATATATGGAAATTCATTTTAAATGAAAATGCAGACAACATCAACACATTTGTAAGAAAAGAGAAAGGCTTAACAAAAGGAATTGAAAAACTACAAAAAGATCGTGGAGAATTATTAGTAGCCTATCAAATATTAGACAAAGAAATAAAAGAAGACAATAAAAAGGTTACAAGCGTTCAATCTTCAGTAGATGAAATAAACAAGGTCTTAACTGCTTATGGATTTACTAATTTTACAATTGTTCCTGTTGAGAATAATTCATATCAAATTCAAAGGGCAAATGGAGAATTGGTTAGAGATACATTAAGTGAAGGTGAAATTACGTTTATAACTTTTTTGTACTTCATGCAACTTGTCAGAGGTGGAGAGACTCCAGAAATGACAAATGATAATAGAGTCGTTGTAATTGATGACCCTATATCAAGTCTGGATAGTACTATCTTATTTGTAGTAAGTTCTTTAATCAAGGAAGAAATAAAAAGAATAAAACAGGATACTGGACATATTAAGCAATTAATCATTCTAACGCATAATATATATTTTCACAAAGAAGTTTCATTCATAGACGGACGGACAAAAAGTAATAATGATACATACTATTGGATTGTGCGAAAAATCAATAATGAATCCAAAATTCAGTGTTATCAGAAATCCAATCCCATTAGAGGGTCATATGAGCTATTATGGGATGAGTTGAAAAATAAAGAACAAAAACTTTCAATTATCACAATCCAAAACACAATGCGAAGAATCTATGAAACATATTTCAAAATACTTGGCAAATACAGTGATGACGATATTTTGGATAAATTTAATAATGTACAGGAGAAGGAAATTTGTAGGTCTTTGTTGTGTTGGATAAATGATGGTTCACATTGTGTGCCTGATGACTTCAATATTGTACAAAGTGATGACATAACGGAACGTTACTATGAGGTTTTTCAAAAAATATTCAAAGTAATGGGACATATAGAACACTACAATATGATGATGGAAATAGAAAGTATAGGATGATATTTTTCATCTTTTAATAGATGAACTAAAGAAAAATTGTAATTTTGTAGGTCAATAAGAGTTATTTGACAGCAAAACATAGCAAAACGCTGAAAATCGCACGGTCTCCAAGTCGTTACCATTACTTTTCAAATAGTTCGCTAAAAGTTTATTCCTCAAACGGTTATACCAAACCGTTTAAAATCTAAAATA
>ULWT01033318.1_pt1 | contig 11227 bp, 10 predicted proteins | sample 1960611 | NCBI WGS metagenome assembly ULWT01 (sample SAMEA4835819, study PRJEB28245) | human gut metagenome | biome: gut microbiome; material: fecal sample | place: Denmark | collected 2008
TGATAGATATTGTAAAATTTATGAAGAATTAAAAGAAAAGGAGAAAAGAAAATGGTAGAAATTTCAACATCAATACTTTCAGTGAAAAAAGGGGAAGAATCAAAAACATTTTTTGCACTAGAAAAAGCAAAAACAGATTATTTTCATATAGACGTAATGGATGGAAAATTTGTAGAAAAAGATACTTATCAAAAAATGCTAGAATATGCTTCATACATGAAAAGAATATCTAATTTACCACTTGATATTCATTTAATGGTAGAAGACATAAATACAGCAATTGATGATTTTGCATCAGTAGAACCAAATATAATCACATTTCATTATGAAGCTTGTAAAAATAAAGAAGAAGTAATGGAAGTAATAAGAAAAATAAAAAATAATAATTGCAAAGTTGGAATAAGTGTAAAACCAGAAACAGATATTAAAGAAATATATGAATTTTTACCATATGTTCATATGTGTTTAGTAATGACAGTAGAGCCTGGAAAAGGTGGTCAAACCTTGTTGAAAGATATGGTTAATAAAATTGCTGAACTAAAAGAATATATACAAAAAAATAATTTAGAAGTCGATATCGAAGCTGATGGAGGAATAAATTTAACAACAGCGGAAGCAGTAAAAAAAGCTGGAGCAAATATATTGGTTTCAGGTACAGCAATACTAATGGCAAAAGATTATAAAGTTATAATAGATGATTTAAGGGCTTAATATAAAAATGAAGAGGAGTTTATAAGCTCCTCTTTTTGTTATGTGAATTTATTTATTTTCAGTTTTATTAGTTGATTCTGATTTTTTAATTTCTTTTTTATTAGAAGTTTTCTTTTTAGGAAGTAAAGCTGTAACTAAAATTCCTAAACCTAAAATAGTTATAACAAAAGATACAACACTTCCAATATAAGGTAATTCTTTAAGAACCCAAATTATAATTCCAGTAACAATTAACATACCAAAAATTCCAGTATTTTTATTAATATTTAATTTTGTACAAAGGAATTTATTAGCAGTAATTGTAAATAAAGCTTTAGCAATAACAAGTGATAAAATGTATAAAGCAATTAATAATAGGGCAACACTACTTGTTAATTGTAAAAGAATTAATATAATTGCAACTATTGGAATTGCTATTAATGCAAGTAATCCATAACCTAGAACTTTCCAAGTAATTTTTCCAACATAATTATTAGTTGATTCTAAGAATTTAGGAGCAAGCCATAAACAAACAAGCCATATAATTAATACAAATGCAAGAAATGCACCTAAATCTAAAATGTAATTTGCAATAATAGTACCAACACTCATGTTTTCAGCATTTGAAGTAATTTTATTGAATTTTACATCTCCTAAAACAGAGCCATCTGGAATATTTACTTCTTCAGAAGAAGAATATTCTAAATTACCATAAATAATACCTTTCTTTGTAGTATTAGCTTCTGCATCAGCATTTTCAGTACCTTCATTAAAAACAATAGTAGAAGCGTTTACAAAAGCATTTCTACCAATAGTACCAGCTACATTTAATTTTTGACATACAGTTTTTAAATCTCTGTAAACAAATCCACCAGAAATATTTACATCTTGTGCACAAGCATACAAGTCATAAACTACACCTTTTACTGTAATATTTTGAGCACAAGTGAAAAGATTATTAAATATGTAACCTTCACTATCAATAACAACTTCCTTAGCTAAAATAAAAGCATCTCCACCAATTTGAGAATTGATAGTAACTTTGTTAGCCATAATAAAAACATTACCGTCTACAATGTAATCAATATTAACTTCATCTTCACAAAGATATAAATCAGACTTTTTGAAAGAGTCATCTTCTTTATTTTGATTATCATTGCCAACAACGGCATTTTCCTCAGAATTAGTTTCACTAATTAAAGAAATATCAGATTCAGAAGCGGTTTCATTATCAGCTAAAACAAAAGAAACTGAAGTTGAAACTAGTAAAACTAATGTAAGAAAAATCTTAAAAAATTTTGAATTTTTTCTTAGCATAATATTTCCTCCTTAATATATATTATTATGATAAAATAATATATCTTTAGTAGCTGTTTTGTCAATTAGTTTTAGATAAAAATTGACAAAATAAAAAATAAAAAGTATACTTAAAAAGACTAAGAAATTAGTTAGTAACTAATAAACCTCGTATCAACAACTGGAGAGGAGGTACACAACATGAAGCATATTAAGACTTTATCAGGAAAAACACTAAAAGACACTATGAAACATGGTGGCTGCGGTGAATGCCAGACTTCATGTCAGTCAGCTTGTAAGACATCTTGCACAGTTGGCAATCAGAATTGCGAAAATAAGAACCAGTAATTTTTTTTTGGTAATTGTTTTTCGGGGAAGCATTTTGGAGTGAGATTTGTTTATTCCAAAATGCTTTTTTATGTGTATGCTAGTCGGAATTTGTCGAACGATTTATGTTGAAGTAAAATAAAGATATTTTTAAAAAATCTAAAATATCACAATTATCAGATCAAAAAGAAAGCTATAATATAACAAATAAACACGACAAAATATTTAGAACAATATTAGACAAAAAGAAGAAGCGGTAACACTAATAAATCAAGCAATAAAAACAAAACTAAAAGCAGAAGAAATGGAAAAATAAAAATATAAAAAACAAAGTACAAGTTTTTTCGAAAAATACTTGTACTTTTTTCAATTTATATATATAATAAACAACAGAAAAAATGGAGGTAAAAAATGAACTTTATAGAAAATATAAAAAACAGGGCAAAACAAGAAATAAAAACAATAGTGCTTCCTGAATCAGAAGACATACGAACATTAAAAGCAACACAAATAGCATTAAAAGAAAAATATGCCAACATTGTTTTAGTTGGAAATGAAGAAATAATCAAACAAAAAGCACAAGAAAACAATATAAACATAGAGGGAGCAACAATAATAAATCCACAAACATCAGAAAATTATGAAAAATATGCACAACTATTATATGAACTAAGAAAAAATAAAGGAATGACAATAGAACAAGCAAAAGAACTTGTACTAAATCCAGTATACTTTGGAATGCTTATGGTAAAAGATGAAGAAACAAAAGCGGATGGCTTGGTTTCAGGAGCTGCGCATTCAACAGCAGATACTTTAAGACCAGCCTTACAAATACTAAAAACAGCACCAGATACAAAATTAGTATCAGCATTTTTTGTAATGGTAGTTCCAGATTGCGAATATGGAGAGAATGGAACATTTATATTTGGAGATGCAGGATTAAATGAAAATCCAAATCCAGACCAATTATCAGAAATTGCAATATCATCAAGTAAAAGTTTTACACAATTAGTACAAAAAGAACCAAAAGTTGCAATGTTATCATATTCAAGCCATGGAAGTGCACATTCTGAATTAACAGAAAAAGTAATAGAAGCAACAAAATTATTAAAAGAAAAAGAACCAAATTTAATAGCAGATGGAGAATTGCAATTAGATGCTGCAATCATCCCAGAAGTTGCAGCTTCAAAAGCACCAACAAGTCCGTTAAAAGGAGAAGCAAATGTATTAATATTTCCTAACTTAGATGCAGGAAACATTGGTTATAAATTAGTACAAAGACTAGGAAAAGCAGAAGCCTATGGACCATTATGCCAAGGAATTGCAAAACCAGTTAATGATTTATCAAGAGGATGTAGTGCAGAAGATATAGCAGGAGTTATTGCTATAACAGCAGTACAAGCTCAAAATAAATAAATTAAATAAATTTAAAGGAGAGTAAAAAATGAAGGTATTAGTATTAAACTGTGGTAGTTCATCACTAAAATATCAATTAATCAATATGGAAACAGATGAAGTTATGGCATCTGGAAAATACGAAAGAATAGGAGAAGAAGAAGCATTTATTACACATAAAGCAAAAGGTAAAAAAGTAGAAATTCAAAATCCAGCATATAATCATGCAGAAGCAATAGATTTTACTTTAAAACAATTCACAAATCCAGAATATCAAGTTATAGAAAGCTTAGATGAAATCAATGCAATAGGACATAGAGTTGTTCACGGAGGAGAAATCTTCAAAGAATCAGCAATAATTGATGATGAAGCAATAGAAAATATCAAAAAATGTGGTGAATTTGCACCATTACACAATCCAGCAGCAGTTTTAGGAATGGAAGCTTGCAAAAAAGTTATGCCAGGAAAACCAATGGTAGCAGTATTTGATACAACTTTCCACCAAACAATGCCAAAAGAAAAATATGTATATCCAATACCATATAAATATTACGAAAAATATGGAGTAAGAAAATACGGAGCACATGGAACATCTCATTTATACGTATCACAAAGACTTGCAGAAATAGAAAATAAATCTTTAGAAGGAACAAAAATAGTAACTTGCCACTTAGGACAAGGTTCAAGTATATGTGCAATAAAAGATGGAAAATCATTAGATACAAGTATGGGACTTACACCACTTGGAGGATTACCAATGGTTACAAGAAGTGGAGACCTAGATCCATCAGTAGTTACATATTTAATGAAAAAAGAAAATTTAAGTGCACAAGAAATGGAAGACATTTTGAATAAAGAATCTGGACTTTCAGGAATGTCAAACTTAAAACCTGATTTCAGAGTAATAGAAAACACATCTGTAGAAGGACAACCAGATGCATTAATGGCAGTAGAAACATTCAACTATTCAATAGCAAGCTATATTGCAAAATATGCAGTAGCAATGAATGGAGTTGACTACATAATATTTACAGGTGGAATTGGAGAAAACCAAATAAACATCCGTAAAGGAATTTGTGAAAAATTAGCATTTATGGGAGTAAAAATAGACTTAGATGAAAATAATATGAGAGGGGAAGAAAAAGTTATTTCTACACCAGACTCAACAGTTAAAGTATATGTAATTCCTACAAACGAAGAATTAATGATAGCAAAAGAAACATTAAGATTAGTAAAATAAAATGTCAAAAAAGACCGTCCCATCTGACAGAAATGTCAAACGGGACGGCCTTTTTTGACAGAAATAACAACAAAACAGATATAATTGAAATAAATTTAAATTATATCTGTTTTGTTTTTGTGTTTAAATTGAGTTTTTTAGTTATTGAAGATATAAATTTTCGAAAATTTCTAATAATCTTTTATTAACCTTTCCTTGAAAGATAATCAAAGAATAGTAATAATATAGAAAATTTTCATGCTGGCTAATATAAGATGATATTAATAAATCATTGTCTAAAATCCAAATTATTGATTTAACAAAATTACATTTATTACTTCTAGATAAACAGCTAATTGCATCAATAAGAACACTTTTCTTAATAAGAGAATACAATTTACTTATAATATCAGCTTCTGTAATATGAAATTTTGTAAATAAAATGTTTTCAGATCCTTCCTGGAATTGATTGTAAACGTTATGTGCAGCAGTTTCAATTTCTGTGGAATGATTTTTTAATAAATACTTATAATGCTTAAGTATCTTCTTGTTAGACCCCAATATTGAGTTGATAAATGATTCGGGAAACTCTAATTTTAACATAGCTAACCTCCTAAAATTTCTGGAGGTTTTACCCTCCAAGCCTATAATTAATAGTTACTAAGAGAGTATTACTATAAAATATGAGTTTATTATAGCACTTGTTTTTTTACATATCAACACATTTTAAAAAATAAAACTTGAAAACAAAACTAAAAATAAACATTGCAAAAAAATACAAAAAAGTGTAAAATAAAACCAGAAAAATCAAAAAAGGAGATAAAAAATGGAAAACACAGTAGCAGTAGATATATTATTAACAACTTACAACACAAATATAGAATACCTAAAACTTCAACTAGATAGCATACTAAATCAAACCTATAAAAACTTCACACTTATAATCTCAGATGATTGTTCAACAAAACAAGAAGTAAAAGAAGTTTTACAAGAATATGCCAAAAAAGACGATAGAATAAAACTATATTTTCAACCACAAAATCTAGGTTATACAAAAAATTTTGAATTTGTCTTAGCACAATCAACAGCAGATTATATAGCTTTTAGTGACCATGACGATATATGGTATCCAAACAAAATAGAAGAAAGCTTAAAAACACTAAAAGAAAAAAATGTAGACCTAGTCTACTGTGATGCAAACCAAATTGATGAAAAAGGCAATATATTACATGAGAGTTATTTAAGATACAAAAATATGCCAATAATAAACGAAAAAAATAACAGTAAAAAGGAAATACTAGCATTTTCAAGACATATAGCTATTGGATGTAGCCAGATATTTACAAAAGAAGTAAAAGAAAAACTAATACCATTCACTCCAAGCACAATGGCACATGACTGGAACACAGTTTACATAGCATCCAAAATGAAAGGAATTTATTGCTTAGATAAACCACTATTTGGTTATAGACTACACGGAAACAATGCATTTGGAGGAAGAAACTTCAAACAAAATGTACATATATGGAAACAAAAAGAAGGAAACAACTATAAATCATATTTAAAATATAGACACCATGCAATAACAGATACATATCTAGCAGGAGTGCTAATGTGTGAAGAATATTCAAAAAGAATAGAAAACAATAATCTAAAAAAACAAGAAAATGAAGTAATAAAATACTTTAAAAATGCACAAAAACACAAAATGATATATTTACCAATACACAAATATTTTAAATACCTATCATTCAAAGGAATACAAAAAAGAGCAATAAAAGAAATTATGATACTACACTTCCCACTAATAGGGTTCATAATATTCTCAATAATATAGAAATAAAAAAATATCTTTAGGGTTATGGGAATGGAAGGTGTACAAATAAATATTTTTGAGTGCGACCGAAAGAATTTTAGAAATTCTTAATTAATTTTTAGGGGAATGTTCACGTCGAGCGTCAGCGAGGACTAAGTGAAAGGGCCCCAAAAAATCAATTTAGAAATTCTTAAATTATGAAGCAAGCCGAAAAAATATTTATTTGTACACCTTCCATTTCCATAACCTTAAAGATATTTTTTCAATTAACAATATTAATAACCTCATTTTTATTGACAAAACCCCAATTTAAATATAAAATAAATGCAGAATTTTTAAGCAAAAAATTACAAAAAATTTCAAATAAAAAAATAATCAAAACGGGAGAAAAAAATAATGGAATTCATAAAAACAATATTAAAAAATAGAAACATAATATGGAAACTAGGAAAAAGCGACTTCAAAAACAGATTTGCAAGTACAAGCTTAGGAAGTATATGGGGATTTTTACAACCATTTATATTCCAAATGATGTATGTATTTGTATTTCAATACGTATTTAAATCGCCAGGAGAGGCAGGAGCACCATATGTTGTATGGTTCTTACCAGGAATGGCAATATGGCAATGCTTAAATGACAGCATAATGAGTGCAAGTAATTCAATAAGGAGTTATAGTTATTTAGTAAAAAAAGTAATATTTCCAGTAGATGCAATACCAATTATATCATTAATAGGAAGTAGCTTTGTATCAATATTCTTATTTATAATTGCAACAGCAGTATGTATAGCCTTCAAATTTGTACCAAATGTATGGATTGTTTTATACATAATTTTTGCTACATATGCATTTATCATAGCATTCACAAGACTAACATCAGCAATAACAACATTAGTACCAGACTTTTCAAACTTATTAGGAATATTAATGCAATTATTCTTCTGGGCAACACCAGTAGTTTGGAGCTTAACAAGACTTGCAGACCATCCAACTATGCTAAACATAATGCAATATATGCCATTTTCATATTTAGTAACAGGATTTAGACAAGCCTTTATGGGCGGAGATATAATAACAGCAAATCATGGAATTTACACAATAGTATTTTGGGTAATAACAATATTAATGTTTGTATGGGGAAACCATGTATTTAACAAAAATAAAAAAGATTTTGCAGATGTATTATAATTACTAAATAAACAAGAGGAATAAAAATGGAAGAAAAAATAGATATATTATTAGCAACATATAATGGTGAAAAATATGTGGCTGAACAAATTGAAAGTATATTAAATCAAACGTACAAAAATTTTAATTTAATAATATCTGATGATAACTCAAGTGATAATACACCTAAGATTTTAGAAGATTATGCAAAAAAAGATAGTAGAATAATCTTAAATCTTCAAGAAAAAAATTTAGGAGTAGTAAAAAATATAGAATTTTTATTGAAACAAGTGCAAAATGAATATTATATGCTTTCAGACCAAGATGATGTATGGCTTGAACAAAAAGTAGAAAAATCTTTAGAAACCTTAAAAAATGAAAATGCAGATTTAGTTTTTGGTGATTTAGAAATAGTAGATGAAAATTTAAAAACAATTCATTCATCTTTTAGTGATTTTATGTCATTAACAAAAAAGATAGAAAAAAACATAAACAATTATAAATTAAATTATTTATATAATTGTATAACAGGATGTACAATTTTATCTAAGAAAAAATATTTAGAAAAAATTTTACCATTACCAGATACTTCAAACCATTTAATACATGACCATTGGATTGGCTTAATGGTATCTTTGAATGGTAAGATTGCTTATATGAATAAAGCTTATATAAAATACAGACAACATGGAGACAACCAAGTTGGAACAGATAAGCTTTCATATAAATTAAGAACTCTAGAAGAAATAAGAGAACATTTTATAAAAGTAAAATTAGGAGTGTTTGGAGTATATGTAGAAAATAACGAAAAATTTCCAAAAGAACTTCAAGCATTAAATAAACAAGCCTTAGAATATTTTAATATGGTACAAAAAAAGAAAAATGTGAATTTTAGAAAGTGGAATATTTTTTATAAACTATACAAAACAGAAAGTTTTAAATATTATATGCTAAACTTCATAATAATTAATTTACCAATATTAGGAAAATTATTATTTAATATAAGAAAAACCATTAAAAATAAAAGGGACAATAAACCGGAGGAAAGTAAAAAATGAATAAAGAAGAAAATTCTGAAAACATGATTGAAATTAAAAATTTAAGAAAAGATTACAAAATGTATAAAAGTAAAAAAGCTAGATTATTAGAAGCTGTACTTCCTTTTTATCAAAATCATGGTACATTTAGTGCAATAAATGATTTAGATTTAACTTTAAAAAAAGGTGAAGTATTAGGAATTCTAGGAAAAAATGGAGCTGGAAAATCAACTTTATTAAAAATGATAACAGGAGTTGTAGCACCAACAAGTGGAACAATAAAAGTTAATGGGAAAATAAGTTCATTATTAGAATTAGGAGCAGCTTTTAACTCAGACTTAACAGGGCTAGAAAATATATATCAACATGGACAAGTTATGGGATTAACAAATGAACAAATAGAAGCAACAAAACAAGACATAATAGACTTTGCGGATATAGGAGACCATCTATATCAACCAGTAAAAACATATTCATCAGGAATGTTTGCAAGACTAGCTTTTGCGTGTGCAATAAATGTAGACCCAGATATATTAATAGTTGATGAAGTTTTATCAGTTGGAGATATGGCTTTCCAATTAAAATGCTTCAAAAAATTTGAACAATTCAAAAAAAGAGGAAAAACAATTCTTTTTGTTACACATAATATAACAGATGTAATAAGAAATTGTACAAGAACAATTATTATAAATGATGGTAAAAAAATATATGATGGAGATGTAAAAGGCGGAGTTGAAAGATATAAAAAAATTATTGTAAAATTAGATTCTGATAGACAAGAAATAGACAAAAAAGAAAAAATAAAAAATGAACAAAAAAAAGACCTAATCCAAAACAAAGTAACAGATAAAGATGAATGGAAGAAAAACTATACAATAAATCCTAACATAATAGAATACGGAAACGGTCAAGCAGACTTAATAGATTTTGGTATTTTTGATGCAAATGGAAATATATTAACATCAATTCCAAATGACAAAGAAATTGTTTTAAAATCAAAAGTTGTATTTAATGAAAGAGTAACAGACCCAATATTCACAATGACAGTAAAGGATTTTAAAGGTTTAGACCTTATGGGAACAAATACCTTAATAGAAAAAATTGTAACAGGAACATTTGAAAAAGGAGATACGGCTATAGCTGAATTCAAACAAAGAATAAGTTTAGCACCAAATAAATATACCTTATCATTTAGTTGTACACATTTTAACGGTAATGGAGAATTAGAGGTACTAAGTAGGAAATATGATGCTTTATTAGTAGAAATAACATCAAATAAAGATACTGTAGGACTATATAGAATAGATTCAGATATAAATGTTACAAAAATAGAAGGGGAAAAATAATATGAAAAAGAAAAATAAAATTGTAAAAATAATAGCAATTTTAGTTTTAATAATTTTAGTAATAGGCACAGGTCTATACATAAAAAGAAGAAACAATTACATATATATAACACAATTTTCTCCAACTACATCAAGACAAATGATGGGCTATGCAATAAAAACTTTAAATGGAAAAATAGTTGTAATAGATGGTGGGTTACAAGAAGATGCACAGCAACTAGAAAAATACATTACAGATAATGGTGGAGAAGTAGATACATGGTTTATCACACATCCACATATTGACCATGCAGGAGCTTTTGAGATAATTTCACAAAATACTTCAATAAAAATTGATAAAATCTATATGTCAATAGAAGACAAAGATTGGTATTTAACAAATGAACCATCAAGAACAATAGATATAGAAGAATTTTTCAAAGTAATAAATCAAGAAAAAATAGCAGAAAAGATAATAGAACCACAAGTAAATGATATTATAAAAATTGATAATATTACAGCAAAAATTCTAGGAACAAAAAATCCAGAAATAACTACAAATGCTATAAATAATTCAAGTATGGTAATACAAATACAAGTTAATCAAAAGAAAATATTATTTTTAGGAGATACAGGAACTGAAAGTAGTGAAAAATTAATAAAAAATCAAGGAAAAAATTTAAAATCAGATATAGTTCAAGTCGCACACCATGGTCAAGCAGGAGCGACAGAAGAATTATACAAAATAGTAAATCCTAAAATATGTTTATGGCCAACTATAGATTGGCTGTGGGACAATATAGCAGATGGAAAGAAAAATGCAGGACCATTTAAAACAATGGAAACAAGACAATGGATGGAAAATCTAAAAGTAAAACAAAATTACTTAGCACAAGATGGAATAAAATTAATAAAAATATTCTAACCGGAAAATTAAGGAGGGGGATTTGATGGT
>ULWT01071366.1_pt1 | contig 11223 bp, 11 predicted proteins | sample 1960611 | NCBI WGS metagenome assembly ULWT01 (sample SAMEA4835819, study PRJEB28245) | human gut metagenome | biome: gut microbiome; material: fecal sample | place: Denmark | collected 2008
AACGTGTGATAATTAACTTCCTAATTATCATACAAGATTAATATGAAAGAAACAGTGAATATAAAAATAAATCAGTTACCGTCTAAGACATGGCACTGGCTGAAATTAAATGAAACGAATTTTGCATGGACCGATGAAGCACAGGGCTGTACAATTGTAAAAAAAGAAAGCACAGAAAACGAAGCATTATCGGGCGGTAAAGAAACAGCAGAAGCATTGGCGGACATTAAAGCTTTCGAAGCTGTGGAAACCGGAGCGGGACGTCAGGCAGACTGCGTGTTTAAGGCAGTGGCGCCGGAAAGAATAACGGCGGCAGCAGGCAGAGAACCGGAAAATCCTGTGGTATATGAAATCAGCGGCACAGATACGGCATCTGCCGGTATGTTAGACATTTATGCAGAGGAAAACAGCCGGATTACGGTTGTGGAGCGCTTTACGAAAAAGACCCCGGAAGATACTAATCTGGCATTCCGTACACGCATGATTGCGGCAAAAAACAGCAAAATCCGTCTGGTGCAGGTCATAGCCCTCGGCGAGGAGCAGCCCCTTTTATCCGATACAGGCTGTGTCTGTGATGAAAATGCGCAGGTCGAGCTGTTGCAGTTATTTATCGGCAAGGGTCATGTATACAACGGCGTGCGTACAGATTTAAAGGGCGAGCGTGCGGATTTTCAGGTGCAGACAGGCTATCTTGTGCAGAATACCCAGCTTTTGGATATAAATTATATTGTAAATCACATCGGCAAGAAGACAACCAGCAATGTGACGGCAGACGGCACGTTAAAAGATGCCGCACACAAAGTATTCCGCGGTTCGATTGATTTTAAACGCGGCGCTTCGGGTGCAAAGGGAACGGAAAGCGAACAGGTACTGCTTCTGGGCGATGATGTCATCAATCAGACCATTCCGCTGATTCTTTGTGCGGAAGAAGATGTAGAAGGCAATCACGGTGCGGCAATCGGCGAACTTGATGAAGAAACACTGTTATATTTTGCGGCAAGGGGCATTGATAAAAAACATGCCGAAGATATTATGACACGGGCAAAGCTTGAACTTTTAACCCATAAGATTGACGATGAAGAAACAAAGGAATTTGCGGAAGAGCAGTTAAGTGAGGTATTGACAGATGACAGCTTATGATTACAGACAGGATTTTCCCCTGTTACGGGAAAATAAAACGGTTTATATTGATAATGCGGCAACGGCACAGCGGCCGGACTGCGTACTGGAAGCAGAAAAGCGGTTTTACGAAAAGGCAAATGCCAATCCCCTGCGCGGATTTTATCCGTTGAGCCTTGCGGCGACCGAGCAGTACGAAGAAGCAAGAAAGACCGTGCAGAAATTTATTCATGCGAAATCTTCCAAAGAGATTATTTTTACAAGAAATACGACAGAAAGCTTAAATCTGGTGGCATACAGCTACGGCCTTTCAAACCTGCGTGAGGGTGATGAAATTGTGGTTAGTATTATGGAACACCACAGCAACCTGCTTCCGTGGCAGATGGTGGCAAGACAGACCGGCGCAGTATTAAAATTTCTGGAATGTACACAGGAAGGAACGCTTCCTGACGAGGTGCTTGAAGCTGCGATTACGGAAAAGACAAAGCTTGTGGCAGTTGCACAGGTATCCAATGTCTTAGGCTGTGTCAATCCGGTTGAAAAAATCGTAAAACTGGCGCATGAAAAAGGCGCGGTTGTGGTTGTCGATGCCGCACAGAGCGCACCGCATATGCCGGTGGACGTAACGGCACTCGATGTCGATTTTCTCGCATTTTCGGGTCACAAACTCATGGGACCGATGGGAATCGGTGTATTATACGGAAAAGAAGAACTGTTAGAGAAAATGCCGCCATTTTTAACGGGCGGAGAAATGATTTCCACCGTGACAAGAGAAGGCGCAACGTATGCTAAACTGCCGCACAAATTTGAAGCGGGTACGGTCAATGCGGCAGGGGCTGCCGGACTTGCGGCGGCAATCCGCTATGTTGAAAAAATCGGCTTTGATACGATTATGGCAAAGGAAGAAGCACTTACAAAACGCGCCATGGAGGGTTTAAAGAAAGTGCCGCATCTGCATATTTTAGGCGATGAAGCTCCTGAAAATCATACGGGAATTGTTGCATTTACAATAGAAGGCGTACACCCGCATGATGTCAGCGAAATCCTTTCGTCAGACGGAATTGATGTGCGTGCGGGTCATCACTGCGCACAGCCGCTTTTAGAGTATCTGGGTGTACACAACGCAACGCGCGCAAGCTTTATGTTTTATAATACGCTGGAGGAAGTGGACGCATTTGTAGAAAGCACGGCGCAAATCAGAAGGAGAATGGGATATGGAGAATAGAAGCTTTTATAATGAAATTCTGACGGAACACAATATGCGCCCGGAATTTAAACATGACCTGCCGGATGCCAATATTGTTCTGGAAGGGGTCAATCCGAACTGCGGCGATGATATCTGGCTGAAATTAAAGGTAGAAAACGGTGTGATTGAAGATGGTGCGTTTGTCGGGGACGGCTGTGCCATTTCACAGGCATCGGCAGATATTATGCTCGGCATGATTATCGGAAAATCCGAGGAAGAAGCACTGCGCCTCGGAAAGCTGTTTTTACGCATGATTCAGGGCGAAGCAAATGACGAAGAAATCGAACAGCTCGAAGAAGCTTCGGCGCTAAAAGATATTGCCCATATGCCTGCCCGTGTAAAATGTGCGGTGCTTGGCTGGCATACACTGGAAGAAGCGTTAAAAAAGAAACAGTAAAAAACTTTGACCAATTTGCATATCTGTGTTATGTTAAAAGAGAACTATACACAGAGATTACAAAGGGGGCATCTTTTTATGACAAAAATGCTGAAAAATATCATTGCTGGAGCCGCTGTGCTGGCTGCTGCATGTTTGTTTGGTCAGGTACAGCCGGTGCAGGCAGCAGACGATTATGCACTGCGTTTAGCAGATGATAACCAGTGGTACTACTATCAGAATGACGAAGTCGATACAGCGTATCAGGGACTTGCGTTAAATGAATATGGTTGGTGGTATGTATCGGACGGTACAATTGACTGGGATTATACCGGAATGGCGTTAAATGACTACGGCTGGTGGTATTTTGACAATGGGATGCTTGATTTGACGTATACAGGCATGGCATGCAATAAATACGGCTGGTGGTATTTTACAGATGGATTACTGGATTTAGAGTATTACGGTTTAGGTGAAAATGAGTACGGTTTATGGCTGTATGAAGACGGACGGATTAATTTTAATTATACGGGAAGCATCACGGACGGTTCACAGATTTACATCATTCAGAAGGGCTATGTTACAGAGATTTCAAAGGTACGTTGTAACCTTGATCCGAATGATCCGTATTACAATTATGAATACGCGTACAGAACAGGCGATACATCCGTTATTAAAACAGATGAACAGGAAGCGTTTTTTGAAGGCTTGTCCGCTTGTCTGGATGCTGCATTTGAGTATGATACCCTGTTTGAACAGGAAAAAGCAGTACACGATTACATGGTGTTAAATTCAGCATATGATTATGAAAGTTATCAGAACGGAACCGTACCGGAGGTATCACATACGGCAGAAGGCATATTTGTCTATAAGACAGCGGTATGTGACGGATATGCCGGTGCGTTTAAGCTGTGCATGGATATTTTAGGAATTCCATGTGAAACGATTACCGGAACAGCAGGTGGTATTGGACATGCATGGAATGCGGTAATGCTTGATGATGAGTGGTATATGGTAGATGTAACATGGGATGATCCGGTACCGGATACGCCGGGACAGGTGCTGTATGGGTATTTTAACATTACAGATGAAAAAATGAAGCAGGATCATACCTATACAAGTGATATTACGGCAGATGGAACAAAGTATTATTATCTTGGAATGCAGGAAAATTATTTTACAGATGCAGAGATAGATGATTATTATGCTTATATCAGTGAAAAGGCATCAGAAACATCAGGGAATGTTACAATTACGGCAATGGTAGAAAGTACGGATCAGGAAATTGACAGTGAATGGCTGGGTACATTTACAGATTCAGGCAGACTGGAGATTTCATATCGTGAACTGAGTCTTTCAGTTCAGTGGTCAGGGCATATCGCAACATTTACATGGACGTTGAAAAGATAGAAAATATTCAGGAGGAATAACATGGCGTTGTTTATGACACGGAAGAAAAGAGAGCAGATTGGGGATGAGATTGATGATTTACTGATGCGTCAGTATCATCACAGATGTAAGCTCGAAGAGGCACAACAGGCCGGAAACGAAGAACGTGCGCAGTATGAAAAGAATAAGATAGAAGAGGAAGAACTTCAGATTCAGAAATTAAGAAAAAAGCTTGCATAGCAGGCGTGGAGATGCTATGAAGTATTCAATTGTAATCGTTACATATAATCGTTGCGATTTATTAAAAGAGTGTATTACATGTGCGTTGCAGCAGACAATTGCTGCAACGCATATTGTCGTAATTGACAATGCATGCACAGATGATACCGACAGGTATTTAAACAGCCTTTCAATACCGCAGCTTGTACATTACCGGCTGGATCATAATGCAGGCGGGGCCGGCGGCTTTTATGAAGGACTCAAAAAGGCGCATGAACTGGGAGATGAAGCACACATTATAATAGATGATGATGCAATGCTTTCTAAAGATTTTGCAGAACAGCTGCTGGACAAAGCACGGAAAAATCCAGAGATACTTGCATTTGCAGGGGTTGTAAAGACGGATGGCTGTATTGTCCGGGATCACCGTCAGCGGATGAAAAGACCGGGATTCAGAATGGAAAAAATCCCACTGGAGGAATATCAAAAGGAGTCTTTTTACTGCGATACGGCCTCCTTTTGTGGCTTGATGATCCGTGATGAGGTGATTGAGCGGATCGGATATCCGCAAAAAGAGTATTTTATATGGTATGATGATACAGAATACTGTGTAAGAATCCGTGAAATCTCCCGGATTATGGTGATTCCTGCAGCAGTATTAAATCACAAAACGGTGTTTAAACCGATGGACTGGCCAAGGCATTATACATGGAAAGATTACTATGGAATCAGAAACCGCATGCACATGGTGCGTACCCATGGAAATTTGTGGGACTATGTGGTTTTGCGGCTGCTTTTGTGGATGGGCAGCGGTATGCGTAACAGAATATTTGCACTGGTTCATCTGCATCATGAGGATTGGAAAGAAGAAGTATCCATCTATAAGCGGGGAATCCGTGATGGAAAGAAATTTTTAAAAGAGAAACAGAGGTAGAGAAATATGCATAGTGAACAGACGGAACTGCATTTGCAGCATATGATTGAGCGGGCGCAGATGGGAATGCAGGGAGAAGAAAAAGAGATTGAGGAACTGCTTTTTGATGAGGTCTATACGTTAGTTTATACGATTTACAAGGATAAAGAAAAGACACAGAAAGTAGTGCGGACCATTTTGGAAAAGTATGTTGCAAATCTTTCGGACAGAAAAATTCTGGATGTACATAAAAATGTTCAGGTCTATGCAATTGTGCGGATTTATCAGGCGCTGGGTAAAAAGAACGGGACATTATATACAGCAGCTGAAAATATGAAAGAATATGAATACACCGTTATTGCAGATGATTCAGAATTTGAAAAAATTGCAGATACTTACGCAGATGCGTTCGAGAGCGTACATGCCTATAAAGGCAAACCGGAAGCATTTCAGAATTTAAAGGCAGAAAAGATGATAATGGCTGCTTTATATATGTATGAAAAATGTACTGTCAATGAAATCAGCAGAACCTTAAAAATTGATGAAAGCATTGTGAAAAATCAAATTGCACAGTTAAGGGAATGTATGCTTAAAATAGGAAAGAGCATGGCAGTCAAAGAAAAACGGTCACAGGAAAATGTGCAGATGCGTAAAAAACATGAGAAAACACATCCGGGTGATGAACACGATGAAAAAGGACTGGTCGACTACCTTCTGCCGAATCTGGGAAAAGGAGCAAGAACAGCAATTGATATAGCAGCTTCGGTTGTTGTTATAGCTGTCTATTTTCTGCTTTTTCATTAAATGTATTGAAACAACAGGAAAATTAGTGTATCATTAATTGATTGCATCTTACAGGGTGCTATATATTGAATTGAGGATAGATTATGAAACTGATTATACAGATACCTTGTTTTAATGAGGCAGAAACCTTAGAGGTTACATTAAATGATTTGCCGAAACACATCGATGGAATTGATGAAATAGAGTATTTGATTATTGATGACGGAAGCCATGACAATACAGCAGAAGTTGCAAAGAAATGGGGGGTGCACTATGTTGTACGCTTTCGCAGGAACAAAGGTCTTGCCAAAGGATTTATGGCGGGGCTGGATGCCTGCTTAAAGAACGGGGCAGATATTATTGTCAATACCGATGCGGACAACCAGTACTGCGGTGCGGATATTGAAACACTGGTCAGACCGATTCTTGACAAAAAAGCGCATATTGTAATCGGAGAACGTCCGATTGATGATACGGAGCATTTTACACCGTTAAAGAAAAAGCTTCAGCATTTTGGCAGCTGGGTTGTGCGCAAGGCAAGTAAGACGACAATTCCGGATGCGCCAAGCGGATTTCGTGCGTATTCCAGAGAAGCTGCGATGAGAATTAATGTAATTAACGATTATACCTATACACTGGAAACAATTGTACAGTCAGGCCGTGAAAAAATGGCGGTGATGTCAGTGCCAATCCGGACCAACCCCGAATTGCGTGAATCCCGGCTGTTTCACAGCATGTGGGGATATATTAAAAAATCCATGCTGACAATTGTGAGAACCTATCTGATGTACCGCCCGCTATACTTCTTTTTTATGCTGGGAGGTATTCTTGCGCTGGTAGGCGTTGGCTTTTTTGTACGGTATTTTGTATTTTTTTGTTCCGGTGAAGGCGGTGGACATCTGCAGTCACTGATTTTAGCCAGTACCCTTCTGATTGTTGGTTTTCAGACAATTGTGGTCGGGCTGCTCGGCGATGTGATTTCCGCAAACCGTAAGATTTTACAGGATGTACAGTATCATGTAAGGAAAATGGATTACAGCAGACAGGAATGTGAAGATGAAAAATCTTCCGATTTAGTAAAAAATGAGTCAGGGTTATCAGAATGAAAAAAAGACTGCTTATAACAGGTTCGACCTTTCCACGCTATGAAAATGACACCGAACCGAGGTTTATACTGGATTTGGCAAAATATATGAAAGAATACGCAGAGGTGACGGTATTGGTACCGGCAGCGCCTAAAGCAGCAGATACAGAGGTGCTGGAGGGCGTGTCCGTGATACGGTACCACTATTTTCCGGTTCATTCATTAGAAACATTATGTTATCCAGGAGCAATCGTACCCAGAATCAGAGAAAAGAAAGTCAGGGGCCTTCTGGTTCCCTGGCTTTTTGTGTCATTATGGGTGCATCTTTTTAAAATGAGAAAGTCCTATGACATTGTTCAGGCAAACTGGCTGATTCCACAGGGAATTGTCCAGTCGTTCTTAAAAAAACCGTATATTGTGACTGGACATGGTGCAGATGTGACTTCACTGAATCGTGGATTGTTAAAAAAATTAAAAAAAAGGTGCTTAAAAAATGCATGGGGCGTCACTGCGGTATCCCGGCCTTTGATGGACGTATTGGACGGCATTTATAAGAATGGAAATCAGGCGGTAATTTCCATGGGGTGCGATACTTCACTTTTCGGACGGCAGTATCGTGAAGAAAATTATTTTGGACAGGGAAATCAAAAGGTACTTTTATTTGTCGGACGACTGGCAGAAAAAAAGGGAGTGTGCTATGCCATTGAAGCATTGAGAAATGTAGAGGATGCAATGCTTGTGATTGCCGGTGACGGACCGTTAAGGGAAGAACTGCAAAGACAGGCTGACAAAGTCATGCGGGAAACCAGAAAAAAAATTGTTTTTCTGGGGGCAAAAACACATGAGGAATTAAAAAAAATTTATGCTTCGGCAGATTTATTTGTAATGCCCAGCATTACGGCAAAAGACGGAGACAAAGAAGGCTTCGGGCTGGTGATACTGGAGGCATTTGCTTCTGGGCTTCCGATTGTGGCAAGCCGCTCCGGGGGGATTACGGATATTGTAAAAGACGGTGTCAACGGCTTCCTTGTTGAAGAAAAGGATGCCGGTGGCATGGCAGAACAGATAGACAGGCTCTTGAAAGATGAGGAAATCTATAATAAAATGCAGACAGAGGCAAAAAAGTCGGCTCAGCAGTATGATTACAGGCAGATAGCGGCACGTTATGCACAATTTTTAAAATTAATATGATATCAGGGGTGTGTGCGCAGCACGTAACAATCCGCAGGTATCATAGCAGGGGATGTCCCGGCATCATAAAATAGAAAAAATGGAGATTAGATATGGGGAAACTGGACGAACAGCTGATTCAGCTGATAAATAATGAAATAGAGGGAAAAGGCGGAGGATTTGAGGAGTTTTGTACACTGGCATCTGAAGTGGTACAGCCGGTTGTAAAAAAAGTGTTTCCGAAAAATGAAACATTGTATAAAAAGGCAGTGAAGCAGATTCTGGTGCGGATGTATCAGAAGATTGAAATGGCGGATATGAACCAGATCCGGGAATGGATGGAGCGGTTTGCGCTGGATGTTCTGGAAAAGAATTATCCAAGAGAAACGGCAGCGGCAAAAAAAAGAGAAACACGGCAGGAGCAGGAACCGGTAAAGAATGAAGAAAGTTTACAAAAAAGCGCCCGGACAGAAGAACAGGAACAGGATGAACTGATTGCGGCGGCGATGGCGGCCTTTGCAAAATTGCAGGATGACCAGCCGGAGGAACAGGTGGAACTGCCGGAAGAAGTGCAGTCTTTTTTTGAACCGGAACAGCCTAAAGAACAGGATTTGCAGGACACGCAGGAATTACAGATAGAAATAACACAGCCGGCCGGCCGGCAGCAGGAAACAGCAGATATCAGCCAGACAGGACCGGCAGCGCAGAAATCCGATGAAAACCCGGCAGGACAGACAGCACAGGAATCAGAAGAACTTCCGATGGAAGATGATGAAACGGAAGACATTGAAGGATTTTCGCTGGAAAGTGACGGGGACGAAGATGACGGAGATGAATTTGAGGAAGAACCGTCAGATGTCAGCAGTTTCTGGAACGACCGCAGCAATGTAAAAAAAATACTCATTGCTGCCATTCCGTGTGTAATAGCAGTTATCGTTGTTGTGGTACTGTTAGCAGGCGGAAAAAAGAAACAGCCGGTATCGGTGAATCACAGTATGTCAACCACGGCAAAACAGACAGAAACAACAACTGTAAGCACACAGACACAGTCGTCTTCACAGACACAGACAGCACAGTCAGAAACACAGGAACAGACGGAACGGACGACAGCACATCAAACGGAAGAACAGACGACAAAAAAGACACAGTCATCAACAAAGAGCAGCACGACAACACAGCGGACACAAAAACAGGACAGCACTGAAAGTCCGGAAAAAACGGATGATTCCGGAGATAACAATACACAGAAAGATACAGAGCCAGCCACAGAGGAAAAGACAAAAGAACCGGAAACACAGCATCCGACAGAAGAAAAAACAACACCGGAAGCAACGGAGGGCACAACACAGAATAATACAAAAGCAACAATTAAAAAAATCCAGTAAATGGAATGTAAAAATGGGAAGCCGCAGTCAGGAGCTTCCCATTTTTGTTCATTATTGCATAAATGACAAAACTGTGCTATATTTACCAATATATGATTTTAACGTGGGGAAATATGTGGACATCGATACAGTAAAATCAGTTAAATTTTTTAAAATATACGGAGGTTGTGATGAAAGTAGTATTACTTGCAGGTGGATTTGGAACAAGAATTAGTGAGGAGAGCCATCTGAAACCAAAGCCGATGATTGAAATCGGAGGAAAGCCGATTTTATGGCACATTATGAAAGAATATTCCCATTATGGGTATAATGACTTTATCATCTGCTGCGGTTATAAGCAGTATGTGATTAAGGAGTGGTTTGCAGATTATGCGCTTCACAATTCGGATGTGACATTTGACTTTACACAGGGCGGTAAGATGACAGTTCACAATAACTTTTCAGAACCATGGAAGGTTACACTCGTTGATACCGGTTTAAATACCATGACAGGCGGACGTGTAAAGAGAATCCAGCCGTATGTCGGAGATGAACCCTTTATGCTCACTTACGGCGACGGTGTCTGTGATGTGAATATCAATGAACTGGTGAAGTTCCATCAGTCCCACGGCAAGATTGCAACGATGACATCTGTCAGTGTCGGACAGCGTTTCGGCGTACTTGATATTGATGAGAACAATACCATCCGTGCATTCCGCGAAAAGCAGGATTCTGACGGAAGTCGTATTAATGCGGGATATATGGTATTAGAACCGAAGATTTTTGATTTTATTGAAGGCGATTCCACAGTATTTGAAAAGGCACCGCTTGAAAAATGTGCCGAACTCGGAGAATTAAAGGCATACAACTACAATGGTTTCTGGCAGTGCATGGATACCAAGAGAGAAATGGAAAAATTAGAAGAACTCTGGCAGTCCGGTAAAGCACCTTGGAAGTCATGGGAATAAGGAGAACGACAATGGATTTGAGTTTTTATAAAGGCAAAAAAGTCCTGATTACAGGACACACAGGATTTAAAGGAAGCTGGCTTTGCAGAATCCTTGTAGGCGCAGGTGCACAGGTGACAGGCTATTCCCTGACACCGCCGACCGAGCCGAATCTTTTTTCAATGGCAGATGTCGAAGATAAAATGGAATCTGTCATTGGAGATATCCGTGATTTAGCACATTTAAAAGAAGTCTTTGAAAAGGCCCAGCCGGAAATCGTACTGCACCTTGCGGCACAGCCGATTGTGCGCGATTCCTATAAAGACCCGGTATATACCTATGAAACCAATGTTATGGGAACGGTCAATATCTGTGAATGTGTACGTATCAATCCGTGTGTAAAGTCTTTTTTAAATGTCACAACGGACAAGGTTTACGAAAATAAGGAATGGGCATGGGGTTATCGTGAAAATGAACCGCTGGACGGATATGACCCGTATTCTAACAGTAAGTCCTGCTCAGAGCTGGTTACACACAGCTATATCAACTCCTTCTTTAATGATATGCCGGTAGCCGTATCGACCGCAAGAGCCGGAAATGTTATCGGCGGGGG
>ULWT01056471.1_pt1 | contig 11145 bp, 22 predicted proteins | sample 1960611 | NCBI WGS metagenome assembly ULWT01 (sample SAMEA4835819, study PRJEB28245) | human gut metagenome | biome: gut microbiome; material: fecal sample | place: Denmark | collected 2008
GGCCGCTCATATGCTACAATATATATATAAAATGAAAAGGAATTGATAAACATGGAAGAAATTATATCTCTTATCTTTGATGAAATTATGTCTCTTGTCTTTCTGATTGTTGCCGCGTGGTATGGGCTATATAGATTGCTCCGCGCACTTTGGGAGCATGACAATTCAAATGAAAACAATAAAAAAGGGATTGACAGCAACATCGAATCATGGTATAATAAATATAACAAGTGAAAGGAAGCTAACACCCGATGAAAAAGAATATCTATTGCACCATTGATACCGAAACAATCGGCGGTGCTGTCAATCCCACAGGCGCATATAATTATGGCGGAATTATCCATGACAAGCAAGGCAATGTCTATGCAACCTTTTCTTTTCTCGTCATGGAACATTATGACAAAATCCGCTATGATGATTATGCAAAGAAAAATTTCCCTCTTTACCGTGAACGCCTTGAAAGCGGTTTAATTTGCGCTGTAGCAACAGAAAAAGAGGCTGTTTCAATCATTAGAAATCTTTGCAAAATCTACGGAGTTAAATACATTATGGCGTATAATTCGGGATTCGATTTTTGTAAGACCCAGTGTAAAGAGCTCCTCAGTGATTTTGAATTTATTGACATTTACCTCATGGCTCTACAAACCATTACTCATTTAAAAAAGTATGCGGATTTTTGCGAAGAACATAACAAAGTGTCAAGAAGTGGAAAAACATACTCAACCACCGCTGAGACGGTTTATGGTTTTATTTCCCAGAGAGCCGACTACACGGAGGAACACACGGCAGTATCTGACGCATTGATTGAAAAGGAAATTTTTGATTATTGCGTAAAGATGCACAAGAAATACACTAAAAATTGCCATGCGTGGGACTGCAAAGAGCGAAATAAATATTTTCCGCCCATAGAAAGAAAGTGAGTTGATAAAAATGGAAAATCAAAGAGAGAAATTGCGGCGGCTGGGCTACTCGCCGCCTGAAATTGAAAGCATTATTTCCGCTGATCGGGCGATTGATAGGGGCGAAAAACTGTTTGAGTTGACGCCCCAACAAAAGAAAGTCGAAAAAGAAATGCGGCAGGCGGCTCGTGCTCCTACGGTCTACAAGTTTGAGAACCGCGCACGCAAAGCGGATGAAACGAAAAAATGTATTCTTTCACAGCTGGTAAAAGCTATCGAACCGAATTGCGATGCACCCCCAGAAATTGTAAATTCAGAACGAGAATTTACATTCTTTTACAGTGGCAAAAAATACAAGGTTGTACTGTCATGCCCCCGCACTTAACGGGGGCATCTTCCAGATTATGGGAGGCCCGGGCCGGCCGGCCGCAATTTTTTTAAATGATTTTTTTAAATTCCCTCTTGACATTCTAATGTATTTGTATTATAATAAAGACAACAAAAGGATAAAGAAAGGAAATGATAACAAATGAAAAAGTATACTGTGTGGTTTGACATGGACGGCACTCTGGGAAATCTTTACGCCGTGAATGATTGGCTTCCGAAAATTAGACATGAAGATGCAAGCCCCTATCTCGATGCCGCTCCGATGCTCCGTCTTTGCACCCTCGCCCGACTGCTGAACGCCCTTCAGCGCAATGGTTATGAAATCGGGGTTATTTCTTGGCTCTCGAAAGGCGGCTCGGAAAAATATGGAGAAAAAGTGACCGCCGCAAAAAAGGAATGGCTTTCCAAACATCTTCCCTCTGTGACGTGGAATAAAATTACAATTGTTCCCTACGGTACTCCGAAAAACAATTTCTGTGAATCCCCTCTCGACATTCTGTTCGATGATGAAAAGCCTAACCGCGATAGTTGGAGCGGCAAAGCCTACGAGCCTTCCGAAATTCTGGAAGTTCTCAAAAGCCTGAAAGACTGGTAACTACTACCAGTCTTTTCTATTCCATCCCACTCCCAGATTCTGGAAGTCCTGACCCGGGCCCCGCGCATTTTGCACAAAAAGAGTAATAGAATTTTATACAGATTGACTACTTGACTTTTCTGTAATTCATGGTATAATAAGTACATAAAGAAAAGGAAATGCGAGGTAAATAAAATGAGTATGGTAGAAAAGAAGAAGCACCTGTTTGTGGTCACGCTGGACAACGGCAAAAAGACCTATTTTGATTTTGTCGACCATAACATCTATGGTGTGAGCGGCAAAGTTGTACAGAATTTCAACACCGAAGCTAAGAGAATTTTGAAATCTAAAGAGGACGACAATTTTCTTGCCATGTATTTTTATGAGAGAACGCTGGCTTGGCCTTGCCGCGACACTCTCAAAAGATGGCCTATTTCTCTGGTGGAAACCGTTTACAGTCTATATGGGAATCGTTATTCTGTTAAAGTGTTGAGCGGAATCGCAGAATTCTGCTACAAGAAAAATTTCAAGCTGGATAAGAAAGGTGTTAAAATTTTGACGGAAGCTCTCTCCAGCATGGAAATTGATGGTAATCACAGTTTTCTTTATCTGGACAGCCGCGAACTGGAAAACAAGATTCTTGAAATTTCTTACAATTACTTGCCCGCAGTAGTAATTCCTTTTATTACTCATGCTGATACCAATGAAATGAGAAATTGCATTGTAGAGGATGCCCAGAAAATTGCTTTTCGGTATGAGCATGAAAATTGGGATTATCTGGATGGCAATAGGTGCGTTTATCACTATGTATATCATTACATCCAGCTTTGCAATCTTCTCCACCATGAGCGGACATACAAAAATCTGTATCAGTCAATTTGTATGATGGAAAAAGAAAAGAGTCTGATGGATGATAAACTGTGTCTTGAGTACCAGAAAAATGCACCCCTGTTCTTTGAGGATGAAAATTTTACCATTCTCATTCCCACAACTGCTGATGAATTCAAGAAAGAAGCTGACTATCAAAATAACTGTGTTTTCCGTCTGTACTATCCCAGAGTCAAAGACTGTTCTACTCATGTAGTTTTCATCCGCAAGAAGTCTGACATTAACACGCCCTACATTACCTGTGAAGTCAGTAATTGCGGCAACATTATCCAGTATCTGACAAGATTTAACCGCGATGTTGAGGACGATGACGCGAAAGCATTTAAGGATGCCTATCAAAAATTCCTGCATGAGCATTTCTAAAACCGAGGAAAGAGGGGAGATAAAAAATCCCCTCTTTTTTGTTTAATTTGCCCATTGACAAAAGCGTCGAAATGCGTTAGGACGGCCCGGGGCGCTGATATTCGAAATGCCCGGAATTTATTATTATACCACCCCGCGCAATTTTTGTCAAGAGTTTTTTCTCACAATTTTCATCAAATAAAATCCTAAAATTTTGTGCGTTTTGACTATTGAAATCCGCATGACCCTGTGGTATACTATAATCGTCAGGAGGGATGGGGCTTGACAGTTTCGAGATTAACCTATCGGCCCCAAAAAATCTCGTAAAAAAATAAATTCCCTCTTGACAAATAGCGCAGTATGTGCTACAATATAATTGTCCTAAGGGGGACACAAAAAATCAGGGTAGCGACCGACGCCAAAGAAAGGAATTGATACTATGAAGAATTCGGAAAAGATGACCAATCGTAAGGCTCTGGACTACGTTCTTGAGAACTGCGACCTGCCGTCCGATGTTTCGGAAAAGCTGTCTGCCATGCTGGTGGCTCTTGACAAGAAATCTGGTGGCACTCGCAAGCCCACTGCGAACCAGATTGCGAACGAGGAACTGAAAGCCAAAATCTGTGAATCCATGGAATCTGGTGTCCGCTATCAGGTTAAGGAACTCGCAAAGCTGGTCGGCATGGAGAGTTTCCAGAAATGCTCTGCGCTGGTCAAGCAGCTTAAGGACAGCGGTAAGGTTGCCCGCTCTGAAGAAAAGGGTATTGCATACTTTACCAAGGTAGAGTGAGAAAGGGGAGAGTAATCTCCCTTTTTCTTCCACTATTCTCGTCAAAAATTTCACAATCTCCGCGGCCCGGGGCTATTTTTGTTAAATCTTTAACAAAAAACCGCGCAAAATGGAAATTTTTTCTTTTTATTTTGACAATTCTAATAAAAAATGTTATAATTTTATTATAAAAGATAAAAAATATAAAGAATTTTGAGCAAAATATAACAAATTCTCGCTTAAATTCTTGTGCAACATGCCAATAGACAAACTGCTAATCATGTGTTATACTATAATCACAAAAGGACAAAGGAGACAAAAAAATGAAATTTCTTTTTATTCTTACTCTGGTTATCACTTGCGGCGGCGCGGTTATGCGTTTTGTGAACGCCATCCCTCAGAAGCCCGCAAAGGGAGACATTGCCAATCTTCTGGTAGCAACTGCTGAATTTTTTTCTCTTGTTTATGTGCTCTGGTATGTGGGGACAATTTAATCCCTCATCCAACTGGGCTTGAACTCGTCATGAGAGACGCCTCTATTATTTGCGGCGTCTCTCGGCGGCCCGGGCGCGGGTATTGTTAAATAAATAACTTTTAAAAAGGTATTGACAGAATTAAATTCATGTGTTATACTATAATCACAAAGGGGGAAAAAAGGAGGTAAAAAAAATGATTGCAGTTCTTTCGTATGTAGACGGTTTTGGCAACGATACTTATGTAGAAGCAATTTATCCAACTCTTGAAATTGCTAAACAGCATTACAGCAAGAATTTTCGTTATCAAGAATTTGAATTTGGAACAGTTTCCTTTGATATTTATGACGCAAAAGAAGCCTATCCTAAAAAAAGAAAAGGAGATAAAAAAAATGAAAGCAACAGGTATTGTAAGAAGAATTGATGACCTCGGCAGAATCGTAATCCCCAAAGAAATTCGTCGCAATCTGGGGCTTCGGGAAGGGGAAGCAATGGAAATCTTTCTCGAGGATAATTGCGTATGCTTTAAAAAGTATAGCCCCTCAGAAGAAGATTTTGCAGTCAGATGCCAAAAGTATGTTTCAGATAGAGGAGTTTATATTAAAGCAATTAGTTTTACTGATGGTACAACTGTTGTACTTTTTACAAATGGCAGCTCCGCGATCGTAAAAAGGAATAGTGCCGATGATTTTGATATGAACATCGCACTTTGTTACGCTTTCGCGAAAGCAGGATTCACATACGAAAATCCTGTTTGTAAATAAAAAGGCGAACTTCACCACTTTAACGTGGTGAAGTCTGCCCGGGCGCGAATTGTTAAATTTTTAATTATTGAAAATTACTTGACAAGCTCCACATTCTGTGCTATACTACATACAGAAAGTGAGGAAACGAGATGAATAAGAAAAGAAAACAACATATTCACTGCCCTGTAAATGGCTGGGATTGTCCGTATTATACAGATAAAGGTCATCCTTGCTTATGCACGCTTGAAAATCCCATAGAAGATTGTGATGATTTTGCAACTATGTGGAATAGAGATGATGATTACATTGATGATGACTGGATTGAAAGTGAGGGAAAAAATGAAAATTGATTTATACGTAACCTATTATGAACTTTCTCATCTGCAAAGTTTCATTCCCATTAACAGCAAAACATTTTGGGTGTTTGATGAAATTCTATCAATGATTGAAGAAGAAATTGACAAAGGGGTGATGAAAAATGACTGATGAAACCTTGCGCGTATTGCTCCACATTTTCGATGCTCGCATCTATCATGCAACCAATGGGACTTCCGCACGCGACATTATAGAGTATGCGCTTCTGGACTACTTGGAATGCCTCGTGCAGTTCGACGATTTGGAAACAGAAGAAGAATAAAATAAAAAAATGAGGAAGTTTCTTGACTTCCTCTTTGTTTTGTGCCCGGGGGCGCCGGCATTTTGCACAAAAGGCCGGCCGCATTTTTGTGCATTTTGCCATCTTGAAATCTGCGCAAAATCTGCTATAATAATAATTGTCAAGAGGGGATACACCCTGAGGCTGATACAGAAACCAAAGGCGCCAACGGAAGAACAGAAACGACGCGGAGGAAGGTTAATCCAAAAAATTTTTTAGAGATTCTCTAAAAAACCTCTTGACAAAGCTCCCAATCCATGTTATAATCTATACGTAATCAAGAGAAGCCACCTCTTAAAAAGCAGAAAGGAATTGATACTATGAAGAACACCGACAAGATGACCAACCGCAAGGCTCTCACCTACGTGATGGAGAATTTCGATCTCCCCGATGATGTTGCGGAAAAGCTCTCCGCAATGCTGACCGCTCTCGATAAGAAGTCGGGCGGTACTCGCAAGCCCACGGCAAACCAGATTGCCAACGAGGGGTTCAAGGAAGCCATCCTTAACGTCATGGAGCAGAATCACCTGTACCGCGTTAAGGAGCTTGCGAAGCTCGCAGGGATGGAGAGTTTCTCGAAGTGTTCCGCCCTTGTGAAGCAGCTCAAGGACAGCGGCGCGATTGTCCGCACCGAGGACAAGGGGGTTGCCTATTTCTCCCTTGCAACCCCTGAGGGCTGAGATGGAATAAAGTGGGGCAACCGCCCCACTTTTTTTCTTTGACCCCCAGCTTCCAGAATCTCCCAGGCGCCCGGGCGCAAAACTTTAGCGATTTAAAGTATAAACAAAGATTGTTAAATATTTAATTAATGAAAAACTATTGACAAATACACATTCAAGTGTTATACTATAATTGTTCCAAGGGTGAAGCAAGAAAGTGACTGAGCCGAGAGAGTTTGGTATTCACAAAAGGCGCGCATTTTGTACGATATTAGGCCTACCGCCAGTTAGTCAACCTTGATTGTTGCAACTATTGCCTATGGAATACTAACAACTAAATAAGGCGAAAACACCGCCATCTTTAAGAAAGGAATGACACTATGTATACAAGTGGTTTTATTTAACACTTAACCACGTATTATAAATTTGCGGAATGGGCGATTTGGTCAATCGCCCTCTTCGGCATCCGCCCGGGCGCATTCTCTGACAAATATTGTATGGAAAATTAAAAGCGAGAGGTATTCAATTTTCCATTCTGTGAAATGTATGTTATTAAAGATGAGTATTTCATCGCAAAAAATAAAAAACGTGGCAATTTGAAAATAACTATTGACAAACACTTAAAAATTTGATATAATAATCATACTAAGAAAAGTAAAAGGAATGATGAAATGTGAATGCTATTATTTTGTTTATCGTCTGTACCGCGGTTAACGTGATACTCTCAACCATTAAGTCAATCGCTACCATTAAAGGCGGGAAATTTATGGCGGCTTTGATGAATGCTCTGACCTACGGGTTTTATTCTTGGGTAATCATTCTCACCACGACTGACAATTTGTCTACCGTGAGTAAGATGCTTATTACCGCCGCTTGTAATTTCGTCGGAGTGTATCTTGTGAAATTCATTGAAGAAAAGACGAGAAAAGAAAAACTCTGGAAAATAGAGGCAACCGTTCCCGCAGAAGAAACTCACTCTATAACAAATGAAAGCAAAGATCAAAAACTCATTTTCAATTATACCCCCATCGGGAAGTATACTATTTTTAATTTTTATTCCTACTCCCGCAGCGATAGTGAGGATGTTGCCAAACTTCTCCAGCGGCATAACGCCAAGTATTTTGTGAGTGAAGCCAAAACAATGAATCTGTAAATGGGGCGGTTAAATCTGCCCCATTTGATTTTTACAAAAATTTTTGGTATAATAATATTAGAAAGAGAAAAAGAAATAATTTATCCCAGAGAGGAGGAATTTCTAAAAATGCCTTTCCATTTGCGCTTAATCGCTTACTACCTGCATTATTACTGTTATAAGCAAAAAGATTGTAGAATATGCGGCTGGCGAGCCTAGTGCGGCAAGTATCCCTGCGATTCGTGACGCCCGGGAACGCCTTGTCCTCAAGACGTTCCAGCGCGAAAAGTATTTTTAGAAAAAAAAGATAATAATGAGATTTGAAGAAACAGAATATTCTCGCAAACTCGATACATGCGGCCGATTAGTAATTCCCTCTAAACTTCGAGAAGCCATGCGGTTGGAGGTTGGAGAGAATTACCCCTTTTTCACTACGATTGATGAAACAGGCCAGAGTTGGCTTTGCATTCCATGCCCGGGCGCGGAGACAGAAATTGACAAAGCCAAGCGTCTACTAAGAGAGGCCGGCATCACGTCATTGGATTAATTTTTTTTATTTCTTGTGCTAAGAAGTTGCTAAGATTTTTTTTGAAAAAAAATAAAAAAACTATTGACAACCGCCGTCATTTCTGCTATAATAAAACCATGAAAGGAAGGAATTGCCCATGACCCAAATTGAATTGCTCATGAAGAAACTCGGCTGTACGAAAGAGGAAGCTCTTGACATTATCAAGACAGACAAGGAAATCAATAAAGGCGCTGACCCCTTTCCTCTGACTGCCGAACAGAAAAAAGTGGAAAAAGCCGCTCGCGCCTGCGGCACTCGCAAGACCCCCACTGTTTACAAGTTTCAGGACGGTAAACAGAAAAAGGCAAATCCCCAGAAAGAAGCGATTATTGCAGAAATTGCAAAATTTCTTGCGGAGAACGGTGAAAACGCCTACGAGAATGTAGAAATTACCAATAAGAACCGCATGATTGCTTTCTCGATTGGTGAGAAGTCGTTTGAATTGACACTTGTCGAAAAAAGGAAAAAGAATTAAGGGGGAATAAAAAATGATTACACTTATTCAGCGAATTTTTAAGGTTAACCTTAACAGCGATGAGCTTGAAACTCTCTCTAAAGCGCATCTCATTCTTGATGAGATTGTGACCAACGCCATTAAGAAAGAACTGGATATCATTCACATGGGAGATGCTGAAGAGGATTATTCTATTAACGATCTCTCTACTTGCGCGATGATGCTGTATGACCTTTGCACGTCAGGCGGTCAGCTTGAAGGGCATTAATGCCGCGGCTTGGTCAGGGGGGAACTGACCAAGCCATTTTTATTTAATTTAATTCTATTTGTCAATTTTTTGAAAAGCTATGATTATCCCTTCATGTTTACCATTTTTTGCCCGGTAAAGAGGCAAATAGAATACTTCTGGCTATATAGAATTTTACAGGATTCTCCAAAAATCAGGCCCGGGCACATGCCTTGTTAAATACTTAACAAGAAAAAAGTGCGCCGAAACACTTGACACCTCGCCCCATTCATGCTATAATAATAACTGTAATCGGGGGAACGATGGTAAACCCCAAATACAGAAAAGAGGTTAATAAAGAAAATGGAAATTTTTAAGAACGAGCTTGAACTCATCAAAGATGAAAAACTGAGAGCCTTTACCGATTTTTATCTCAGCAATCGCGTCCCTTCCTATTTCTGGGAGATTGGCGCTTCTGCTTCTGGAAAGTACCATCCCCCTTTTAGTCAAGGCAAGGGTGGACTGGTTCGGCACACTAAAGCGGTTGTGTATTTCTGTGATGAACTCATGAGAATGAGTCAGTGGGCATACATGACCGACCGCCGCAAGGATTATGCAATTATGGCCTGTATTCTTCATGATACTGTCAAGTATGGCTTCGGTGATACTATTAATAAGGATGAATACTGCAATCACGCAAGAAATGCGGCCGACAACATCGAATCCGCATGGAAAGACTATTTTAACGAGCCCGCCCCTTACGAACTCATTCAGGCAGTAGCCTCTCACATGGGGCAGTGGAGTACCGAAAGAGATGATAGACCGTTTACGCCTGTGGACAGATTGGTTCACATGGCAGACTACATCGCAAGCCGTCCGATGATTAGTAATTTGGAAATCTTTGGTTAAAGAAAGGAAAATAGCAAATGGCTTATCGTTATGAATGCCCAGCCAATGACTGGTTTTGTCCCTACTTTGATAATGGGGAATGTCAGCTCAGGGGCGCCCCACAGGAATGCGATGCATTTTTTGGAATTGAAGATTATGATTCATACGCGCTGGATTAAAATTCCAGCGCGTCCCCGGGCCGTTTGTCAAATAAATAACTATTGATTTAGGGGTTGACAGATTCGATTAGGTGTGGTATTATAATAACTGTAAGGAACAGAAAACAAAATTTTTTAGGAGGAATAAAAAATGAAACAGAATTATTACCTTATCGTGAAATGCTACGAGCTTCACGACCAGTGGGAGACTGATGCCAAAAGAGTGCCTCTCTGCGTGACGGCTGATACTGACCCATATGACTGTCCTGGGTATGAAATCTATCGTATCAATGCCGATGGAACACTGGTCCTTGAGAAGTACTGGGAGGAGGATTACACATGAAATGTATTGACTGTGTTTATCACTATATCACTCCCGCAGATAAATATCCGCACTGTCAGTTTAAGCCTATTGCGGATTGGGACAAAGCACCTTGTGAATATTCCGATGAAGATACAGGCGAAGAGGAGCTGGAAGAATTCTGGCAGAACGAGGACATGGGGTTTGACCCCTACTTGGGCTGTTATACCGATGATTGCTGAAAGGAGCAAATTAAAATGACCAATGAAGAGAAATTCCGCGCTGGCACTGTCGTCTATAAGGATGATGATGCGAACTGTGGGAAGCGAGTACGCATCATCCTGATGTTGTCTATCACATGAATGCAGATGGAAAGTATAAGAAGAGCGGCTTGTATGACGATGATAAGTATGAGGTTTTTCAGTGGCTCTTGTCCATTGCTGGGGATTTGACTTTTCGGTTTCATGCTTACAGTCTTGTTCAATACGCCTTGCGGGAATGGTATCAGGTTGACGATTAAGAGGGGCTTGTGCTCCTCTTTTTTTGTTGCTTTAGGTGGGGCGACCGCTGGCCCGGGAATGGCTTTAACCACTGATAGTGGCCGGGCCGACTACGGGCGAAGAGGCCCGGGCTTCCAAATTTTTCCATTTATGGCAATTTTTTCCACCAATTCCACCATTTGCCAGTCAATCCGCTCTTTCCCAAAACTGACACTATATGGCACCCAGAGCTATGTAAAGTGGGGCGGGCCGGTCATGAGATCCTTTAATCTAAAGTCCCCCATATGCGGCGGCGCGGTCTTGGAAGTTCATAATCGCGGACTCAGAAAATTGGATTTGGCAACGCAAAAATTTTTCATAAAAAAAATATTTTTTTACCATATATTTCCAATTTCATATAAAAAAATATTAAATTTTATTTTGGTGAGCCGCTCGGGGAAAAATTTTTTTTATTTGTCAACTGGAAAAATTTTACATTTTTTTACCATATATTGGAAGGGCGCATGGATGCCTCTCTCTTTGATAA
>ULWT01019849.1_pt1 | contig 11139 bp, 11 predicted proteins | sample 1960611 | NCBI WGS metagenome assembly ULWT01 (sample SAMEA4835819, study PRJEB28245) | human gut metagenome | biome: gut microbiome; material: fecal sample | place: Denmark | collected 2008
AGGAAAACTTGAAGATTGGCGAGATGGCATCCCAGTTCTTATACCACGACTTCATCGAATTGGGATATTTCTGCTGCCATTTCTCTGCAGCGCGGTCAAGCTCGCCCAAAGCAAGTTCTTCGTTCGGTGCGCCGTATATCCTACGGAGATCGTTTGTGAACGCCTTGCGGTCTTTGTCGCTGACATATTTCAGCGTATTTCTGACTTGATGCACGATACATCTTTGATACTCAGTCTGTGGAAAAGACGCTTCTATAGCCTCTTTTATGCCGCTAAGACCGTCTGCGCAGGTGATGAGAATGTCTTTGACTCCGCGGTTTTTGAGTTCGTTGAGTATGGACAGCCAATACTTGGCGCTCTCGTTCTCTCCTATGTAGATGCCCAGGACTTCCTTGTGTCCGCTCGCTGATATGCCGAGAACGATATATGCTGCCTTCTTTCGGACTCCTACTTCGTCACGTACCGCGTAGTGGATGGCGTCGATGAATACGACCGGATATATATCTTCAAGCGGACGTGACTGCCATTCCTGGATTTTAGGCAGAAGCTTGTCAGTTACATCTGAGATAAAACCCTCAGAAACTTCAAACCGTATATATCCATGATTGTCTCAGAGATGTTGCGTGTCGTCATTCCGCGGGCGTACAGGGCGATTATCTTTTGCTCAATGGCGTTGATGTCCTTCTGCCTCTTCTTCACAACCTTAGGTTCGAAGGCGGACTCTCGGTCCTGTGGAACATTGATCGTGATGCTACCGGCGCTGCTCATGACTTCCTTTGACTTGTAGCCATTGCGGTTGTCTGTGTTATTGGAATGTTTGTACTTCTCGTAGCCGAGATGCTCATTCATTTCCTCTTCGAGCATGTCCTTAATGGTATCCCCGAGAAGATCCTTGATTGCATCCTGGAGATCGGCGCTGTCCTGATATCGTACATCACAACGAAATTGCGGAGGAACTCACGCTTCTCCGGGCTCATCTCGGGACGGCGCTGCCGTCCCGCCTTCTTAGACTCCTCTGAAGAACGCTGCTGCTTGTTGACTCGCGCCATAATAAATCACCCTCCTAGGCAGCAAGTCTACCATAGAAGAATGGGCTAGGTTGAACTTACAGAGTTTTTTTCTCACTCTCACCTTTCAACTCCAGACTTTTTCAAATGTATAGCAGGTCCAGTTCATAGGTTGGGCAGGATGTATGATTACATTCTGCAGGTAGCTTCATATCTTTTTTAATCTCTTTTCCGTAGAACTGTTTTTTCTTAGTCTGTAGAAATACCTATATATCCTTACCAAAAGTAACTTCACACCACCGTTCTGTAAAGCTAAACGAGCAAAGTAACAGCACTCTTGCATGATTGAGATTTTTCTGCAAAACTGTAACCAGTATATCTTTACACCACACCTGCTTGTAGGTGCTCTAAATGTAATAATTTTCGGATAGTTTTTTATCAGCATATTTACAATTTTTTCTATAGCAAATTCATCTTTTAATTGATTTTTAGAATTACATTTTATACGTTCACGTATCAACTCATCATCGATTAATTTACACAACGCACTATACCAATCCGCAGAGGAGTCCCCACACAATACGCCGTTTACCCCATCTTTAATAATATACGTATATGGAGAACACGCCGAATATATACCAGGTATTCCTGCTATTGCATATTCAATATATTTATTAAAGTATTTATATTGTGAAAATCCACCATTTACCAATGGCGCGATACCTATATCAAACCCTTCTCTCCACAAAAAGTTACGAAATTCCTTAAAATCCAGATGCTTGATATAATTTATATCCATATCGCATTTCACATCGGTAAGATCAGGTTTTAAGGCCATTAGTGTAAAAGACAGCCTATTTCCATATTTTTCCGATAGCTCAGGTAAAATCGGCTTAATATAGCGTTCAAACATATCAGAAGAACCATCATTTACATAATAAACAACCTTTATTTTGCCGTCCTTAGGAGTTTTATCTTTCGATTCTACCAAATCTTCAGGCGCTATCGCGGTATTTATTAAAACATATTCCTTTACGCTACCAATACTTGTATATTTTTCCCCCAGTAATGAATTGGATGTCAAAATAATATCCGTGTAGTCAAGTACATCTCTCAAAAATTTTTTTCTTTGCGGCCATATACCAACACCATATTGTCCATAATTAGATGACAACCCCAATAAGTCATCATCTAAAAACAAAATATGTAACTTGCCATTCTTTTTTGCAAGTCTGGACAGTTCAAGATCAAAAAGAGAATTACTTCGTATTGTTATTAAAATATCGCACCAATTAAAGTCAGTTGGGGTGACGGCGCTTTGTTTTAACAAACGAGCGTAGCTAGAGGACTTCTTTTCTATATGTTTAAATATTTTATTTACTTCAAAGGTTGTCGATAGAAGATATTCTTCTGATATTATCAATATATTAGTCATATGATAATTACTCCAATCTGGTACTGGTTTGCTGATCTTTAAAGTTATTCATTATATCGTCTATGTTATTGTCATTGATCTCCATTCGATAGTATTTTGAAAACAATTCTAGTTTTTCATTATTCATATCAAAGGAAAATCTTTTCAATTTAAGAATGACATTCTCCGAGAAACGATATTTTATTACTTTATCATTTACATAGATCGCGTATGCTGGAACATTCTTCGCAACAATGCTTCCCGCGGCAATAATACAGCCCTGTCCCAATGTCACACCTGATAAAATGAGTGCATGATGTCCAATCCAAACATCATCTTCTACAATAATAGCCCCTTTAGTATCCGCTCCTTTACCTGAACCTTTGCCGTATACCTTCAAGCCAAAAGGAAAAGTTGAAATAGTTTTATAATTATGGTTTCCCCCTAAGAGAAAGACCACCTCTCCCGCAATAGAACAATAATTGCCTATACATAAATACTCCGCGTCATTTCCAAAAGAATATGCTCTGATTCCACCATAAGTGCCTACTCCCACGCTCACCTTTTTTATTGGGAATATATTTTCAGCTACAGTTTCATTATGGAGGTTATTATCTCTCCACTTTACCTTAAACACCGCTAATTTATAATGGTCTAAGAGCGGAACAACAAATGGCTTTATTTTGCGTTTAATATATTTTAGCAACATGTAATGATACATCTCACTTTCTCAACAAAGTTATTCTTTCAAAAAACAACTTAAAAATTTTTAACAATTCGGAGAAGCCGCTCGCTTTAAAAACAAAGGAAAGCGCCGCATAGACGAATATCCCTATCGTTATTTGAATGCACATAATTAGATTAGGGGAAAAGGCCAACTTTCCAATTAAATACATAAAATACATCATCAAAAAAGTCATAAGCGCCGGTGCATATATGTCTTTGAATAACTCTCTACATTTATAACCAATTACCCGATTCACGGCAATCTGCGATATAAATACAACAAAAACAGCTAAGAGAGAATTCAGCATTACAAATTTATAGACATTAACCTTAAAAATAATCAGGCTAACTATCATATTCAGAATCATGAGAACACATCGAATTACTTCTATTACAAAAACTATTTTACTTGCGCCTCTTGCATAAAATACATTACCGTTTATCGACCGTATCATATTACAGGCATACGTCAAACAATACCATTGCATGATTGGTACACACGGTAACCATTTATCCGTAAGTAGCAATAGAATCAAATTCCTGCCAACTAAGGCAAGCCCCCCCATCATTGGGAAGGATAAATATGTTGCCATTACCAGCATTTTTCTGACAGCTTTTTTCATACATGAAATATCGTCCTGTCTTGACGCAAGCACAGGAAGTATCACCATATTTACAGAGTTAAATGCAAGAGTGTATACCTGTTCAGGTAACAAAGAACCACGACTTATATACCCAAGGTACTTAGGCGGATATAATTTACCAATAAATAGATTTGCAACATTATTCGCGGCAAAATCCAAAAACCCAGCCCCAATAACATTAGCGCTAAAAGAAAAAAGCTTTTTTGCAACACTAATAGAAAAATTAAAATTGAATCTCCATTTGAATATTAATACGAGCAAAGTCATATCTAAAAAATAATAAGCTAACTGCTGAGCAACCAACGCCCAAACCCCCATAGAGTAAACCGCCATAATAACACCAACAATGCCACTCACTACGCTAGCTATGAAAGTAATAAACGACATCAGCTTAAATTGCATTTCTTTGATGGCTTTAGCTCTAATTACAGCAGCCCCCGCTTTAAAAAACAACACTAAAGCTAGGACACGCAGTACGGCTGATAACTCAGGCTTAGAGTAATATTGAGCAATCATAGGAGATGCCAGAAAAAAAATGGAATAAAGGATTAAAGCCGAAGCATAACTTAAATACATGACTGTCGAATAGTCTATCAAATCAGCAATAGGCTGTCTAATCAGGGATATATTAAATCCATTTTGAATGAATATATCAGAGAACAGTATAAAAACCATTGTTAAAACAATCAAACCGTAATCAGAAGGCATTAATAGCCTTGCCAAAATAATAGAAACAGCCAGAGAGACACCTCTTGTTAAGATGACTTCCGTTAGTCTCCAAAATACGCCTGAAAGAAATTGAATTCCCGTAATTCGTTCCATTAAACGCCAGCTATCGACCGATAGCTTGAAAAATAATATTATTCTGTAATACAGCCGGTAAAAATACATCGGTGAACAATATACATATGTAAAAACTGAAAAACAATAGTGATAGCAATACTAATAAGGCAAGAGCCACGCTTCGAGATATAATTAGCCCCGGAAATATCTTGATGTAATTACTTCTTATCAAGATACTTACCAGAATAGAATAGTTCACAAGCAACATGCCACTAAAGACTCTCGAAAATTCAACGCTTACGTAATATAAAGGAACCAAAAAAAGTGTAAGGTAATTACTTCTCAGCCAAAGGGTAGATCTTTTAGATGTTGACACAAAACCCATAAAGTTTATGGTATTGATATCGAGTTGGCATCGTTTAAAAAAATCTCTATTTTTAAAGAAATTCATAATAGCAATATGCAACAAATAAATCATAGATATCTGTAAAATAAACATAATAAGAACCACTTTAGTTTTTATGTGTAATGACCAATCTCTTAAAAACCAACTGAGAGCCCTAGGTGGCAGTGGTAATAAAGAGAGTATACTATATAACGTTCCATTATAATACACTAATAAAAAAGCTGGCGCAAATAGTAATAACATAAAAAGTACCTTTGTTTTTATATATTTGCAAAAAGGTAAAATAACAAAAAAAATTGAATTAAAATGAATGGCAGAGGCAATCAATATACCTAAAAAATACTTCAGCGAAGCAAAACGTCTCTCTTCCAATAAATATCTAAAACTATAGGACGATACCAGCAAAGATAACCCTACCCGTATTCCACTAACAAAACCAACAAATGGCATCAATAGAAAAAGAGAAAGTACAAAGTTTACGTCTTTTGTATATATTTTAATAGTTTTATACATAACAATAACCATTATTAAAGCATAAAACATCCTGAATTCCTGATAACTCAGTAATAAATATTTCTTACATAAAACACAAAAAAAATAAAATATCGGTTCAAAAGAGGGCCCTACTACAAAGATATTGTTATATATATACCTGTAATTCTCATAGTCCGGAGATGCCACATTGAGTCCTACCAACATCCACATATACAAACACATTATTATAGTCATAAGCACAGAACGACGAAAGATAATACCGCTAATAAAGATAAGTGCCGCCGCGATATAGCCCAATTTTATTGCTCCTTTATTTCTCTTGTAATATTTTTTATTACCTTTCGGCGAAAGTATAACTCTTTTATTAGGCGTAGCCTTTCAGGTAATATCACCCCCAAATCACGCCTATTCCTTGAACTCAAGTTATGATTGTGGCAACGAAATAGCATTAAAACTTTATTGATAAAAATCGGTTCTCCGCAAAGTTCTCCAACTAGCCCTGCCCACATATCCCCAAACCCTACTCCTAAAGGAACAGGATAGATTACGTTTAAATAACTGGCGTTTATTGCCATGCATCCACCATGATAACTGTTTTTTATCAAATTGCGCAACAAACCAGGACGTGAGCCTCTCTCAGCAAACATGGTTTTATCAGTTGGATTAAGATCTGTATCTGCATAACGCATATCATGCAGAACAATCGGAGCGTTACTTTTTTCAAAGGCACATACGACATTCTTAACCTTTCCATCAAGCCATAAATCATCTTGGTCAGCAGGAAGTATATATTTACCGCTACAATGGGACAGCGCGTTATTCCCATTCGGAGTGACACCCATTACATCACATGTATACACCTTGATATTCTTATTATTCTCCTCATATTTTTTTATAACATCCCATGTAGAGTCCGTGGAAGGATTATAAGAAATTATTATTTCATCATTTTCCGACAACTGTTTCAAGATCGAATCCAGTTGCGTCGGTAAGTATTTCGCACCATTATATACGGGAATGGGAACGGAAATTCTCATTGCCATCATCGATCACCAGTTTTTTTGAACAGATACTGTTTAAATATTTTAAAAGATTTCCATGTCCTGATAAGGTCATCCTTATTTGTTAAACATTCACATATCTTCATAAAAAAATAACTTGGCCGCAAATAAAATTCCTTTCTGGCATAATTGCAAAAATTTACAAGCTCGTTGTTTGACACTTCTGGTGTTGAAATAACGCAGTTATGCATACCTTCATGCGTAAGCCATTCGTCATAGCTTCTTGCCGTAATATACTTTTTCCTCTTTGCCCACTCATAGGCTTCTGTTCCTGGATATACTATTAGGGGAAAATATTGCACAGTATCCATATGCAGTTTTTTGCTGAATTCAAGTGTCTCGTTCATGGTCTCTTTCGTTTCTCCTGGATTGCCGACCATAAAGCAACCATGTACACGCATACCAGCTTTTTTTGCCGCCTCGTTAAATTTCAATGACTGTTCGAGCGTGATACCCTTATGCATCCCGTCGAGCACTTTTTGGCTGCCGCTTTCATAACCAACGACTACCAGGCGGCATCCGGCTTTCCGCATGAGAACCATGGTGTCGTATTCAAGCGTCACTCTGCATTGCACGACCCACTTTAGGCGGACTTTTCCTTTGATCATGAGGTCGCAGAATTCCTGTACGTTCTTTTGATCAACCGCGAAGTTGTCGTCGTCAATGAGGATTTCTTTGACTTCCGGGAAGTTCTTCGTTATGTAAGCGCATTCGTCATAGAGATTTTTTGCGCTGCGCTTCCTGTATGCCTTGCCAAACATCACTTGCGAGTACATGCAGTAGAAGCATTTTGACGGGCAGCCGCGGCTTGAGAATATGCTGACGGTCGGGTAACTGACGTGGGCGTAGAAGTAATCTCTGATGTCAAGGTATTTCTTGTAGACTTCGCTCACAAAGGGCAGCGCGTCAAGATCTTCAATATAGGGCCTGTCAGCGTTTTCTTTAAGGGCGTTGTTTTCACAGTAGCTAATGCCAAGAACATCCGCCAGCGCCCTTTTGCCTTCTATGGCTTCGGCAACCTCGGGAAGCGTATAGTCATACTCATGCCTCGCGATAAAATCGATATATTCAGCCTTTTCCGGTAATATTTCGCAGACGCACGCCGAGGCATGTGTCCCTACAAGACATGTTTTAGCTTTAGGCAATGCCGCTTTGAGCAGCTTCGCAAATCCAAGGTCGCTGCTGATGCTTGGCGTGGATGTGTCTATGACCACGAGCATAGGATTAAAGTCCGTTATCCATTTCAGCGTTTCTTCCTTGGTGAGGCACTTTGCGGGAGCGTCTAATATTTTTAGTTCATGGCCGGCCTTGTCCAAGACGCCCGCCGCATAGGAGAGCCAAAGGGGAAAGTATATGGTTCCGCTCTTTGTTACGGCAGGGCTGCGAGAACTTTTCGAGTACCTATCAAGAAATGGCGCATTGAGCATTAAGATTTTCATTTATATCAATCCTCACGATAAATTGTTCTTTAATATAGCTACCTGTATTTGTTTTTTCAGTAAGCTATGTTAGAAAACCCGCTTTTTTATTGCGTTAAATATGTAGTTAACTTCACAAAAAACACGATATAGCGAAGATATTCCTTCCTGTCTTTTAAGGCATTCAAAGTACCTTCTTGCATTTTTTATCTTATCGCCCGACTTTGAAGTCGCACGAACCCTGTAGCTTGCAAGGTTCTCATTAATTCCATACGCAGAAATTCCAAGACGTAAATAGTACATCCATGTCAAAACGTCCTCCAAATCTCCGGAAACAACATGAAAATCTTCAATCTGCGATTTATCAATTACAACAGTTAAGTTTCCAATAATTGTGTTTTTAAGGTACTGATGATAATTTACTGAATATGGAACATTAAACACTTTTCTTTTTGTATTTTTATCTTTTAAAATTTCGTATGATGTAAAAGTAAAGCAAAAATTATTGCGTAACATATAATCGATTTGCCGCGTTAGTTTATTGGGCTTCCATAGATCATCTGAATCTAAAAAAGCAATAAATCTCCCAGAGGCGTTTGATATTGCCGTGTTTCTAGCCTTGGCAGAGCCGCCATTTTTTTCGTGATTGATTAAATGTATACGAGGGTCACTCGATAGATATTCTTCAACAATGCTTTGAGTATCGTCTATGGAACAATCATTAACTATAATCAACTCCCATGAATTGTAAGTTTGAACTCTGACGCTCTCAATTGATTCAGCGATAGTATCAGCGCAGTTATATGCCGGCATAATTACAGAAACCAATGGCATCTTTATATTACTATTCATATTATTCCCTCAGATTTTGCAATTGATTCTTTAAAAGAAAAAATACGGTATTGCTCTTTATATTCACTCATTGACATTTCATAATAGCTATTCCCAAATACTTTTTTAAATGTATACCCACATTTACCAGGTATAAGCATCCCTAGTGTGATGAAAGGTACTAACAGTGAGGTAATCCATATTTTATGACCGGCTGCTGCAGCTATAGCTGATACCAATTTATAAGTACTGACATATTCAGTATTTTGTGGAAAAAACACTCCTGATTCTTCATTATCTATCATTAGTTTTACAAAAGAACATAAATTCTCTATATATAGCATCGACCTTAAATTGTCATGCTTTACAAATAGCGGAGATGTTTTTGCAAACTGAGAGAGCAACCTATAATTTCCTCGGCTATTTTTCCCGTATATCATAGGTGGGCGCAAAACTACAATTTTAAAGTTTTCATTTGCAATCTGCTTAATACCTATTTCAGCTTGTAACTTACTGTCACCATAAAAATCTTTGGGACATGGGTGGGTGTTTAAAGATACACATTCATGATCTCCATAGATTATCATCGAGCTCATAAAGATAAACTGTTTTACACCGTCGTTCTTAGCCTTTTTTGCCGTATCTACCACAAGGTCCCTGTTTATTCTGTAATATAAGTCTTTCTTCGACGGGTCGGCGGAGACATGCGCGATCCCGGCCACATGAAAGACGACGTCGTATCCGGCAAAGGATTTTTCGCGCCATGTGCCGTCTATCATGTCGATGGTATCGACATGATATTCATCCGGCCACTGGGAGAGCCATTTTTCGAACGAGGTGCCGACGTAGCTGTTGGCGCCGGTGATGAGGATCTTTTTCATTGCCGATGCTCTCCGCCGGATAATTTTTGCAGTGTTCCCGTGCCGCCCTCGACAACGCCCTCTTTTTTCAGCACGCAGGCGATGGTGCCGAAGAAGCATTTGCAGTCGAAGAGGAAGCTCATTCTCTTTACGTATTCGCCGTCATAGGCGGCCTTTACCTCTATAGGCAGTTCGTCGCGGCCGTTTATCTGCGCCCAGCCGGTCAGTCCCGGGAGTATGTCGTTCGCGCCGTATTTATCGCGCTCGGCGATGAGGTCGTACTGGTTCCACAGCGCGGGACGCGGGCCGATGAGTGCCATCTGACCGGCTAGTATATTTATTATCTGTGGCAATTCATCCAGGCTTGTTTTGCGCAGGAATTTACCTACTTTTGTTATATACGTATCAGGATTTGCAAGAAGGTGCGTCGGCATATCCTTTGGCGTATCTATTCTCATGGTACGGAATTTATAGATGTAAAAATGTGATTTATGTATACCGATTCGTTTCTGTTTAAAAAATATGGGGCCGGGCGTGTCCAGCTTTATCAGCAGAGCTATTGTGATAAGCACTGGGGAGAGCAAAACAACAGCACCCAGCGCCAGGACAAAATCCATAACGCGCTTGGTTACGATATAAATATAAGAGCTATTATCAGCCAAGTATTTCACACTCCAACCAGTTTTGATTATTCTAGCACAGATTACGATTCTACGTTACCTAAACATAAGTGATAGGATATCATCTTTCCATTTTTACGTGGTACATATATACATGGCACACTTATAGTGAATTCCAGCAACAAGGCAAAAGACAAATAATCTTAATCCTGTCTCTTCATATGTACTGTTTCATCCACTACAGGCTGTCCATTTTCTATTATAAAATAGACCTTTAGATGAGGCCTCTTATTTCTACCTCACATTTCTATATACAGACACACCCCAAATATTTCATACGCGGCATAATAAAAATCAAACAACACGCAAACAAATTTTTCTATATTATCTTGTTTACAGTCTCCACACCCAGACCGAGTATCTCAGCTTTCAGTGGATCGCCGGATAATTCTCCGCTTGCCGCGCTGGCCAGAATGGCGCCCACCGTAGGCAGGATGCTTTCCGCCTCCGGCGTCAGCTTGCTTTTGAATATTTTCGCATGTTCCGTCGTATCCACGTGGCCGGGATCGTAGAATAGCTCCTCGTAGAGCTTTTCACCCGTGCGGATGCCGGTATATTTTATCTGGATATCCTTATGCGGTTCGTAACCGTGCAGGCGGATTAGGGTCTCGGCCATGTCAGAGATGTTAACCGGCTCCCCCATGTCTAAGACAAAGAGTTCGCCCCCATCACCCATCGCACCGGCCTGGAGCACTAGGCTGACGGCCTCCGGGATGAGCATGAAGTAGCGTTTCATCTGTGGGTGGGTGACGGTCACGGGACCACCCTCGGCTATCTGGCGTTCAAATTTCGGCACGACGCTGCCGCGGCTGCC
>ULWT01032316.1_pt1 | contig 11133 bp, 9 predicted proteins | sample 1960611 | NCBI WGS metagenome assembly ULWT01 (sample SAMEA4835819, study PRJEB28245) | human gut metagenome | biome: gut microbiome; material: fecal sample | place: Denmark | collected 2008
GGACCGCAGCTTGACGAAGCGGTGCTGAAGCAAATCGACAAGGAAATCCCGTACCACATTCTCTTTATCCTGACCTGTGACGGCAAGGCTCAAGCGTGGATCGGCCACAAGTCGGCCGCCGCCTCCGGCAGCAGTGCTTTCAAAGTCAATAGATATTATCACACCGACTGGATACCGGAAAATGAGATTGATCTCCGCATTGACGGCTTGACTTTGGACGCCGTTTATGATAACTTTGTTAAACAGGTTGCCGAGCTGCAAGGGGAGGAGTGGAACGCAAATTGCGGTGCCGCCGAAAACGTTGCGCGAAGCTTGGCGCGCGAAAAGCTCAAAAAGCAGATCGCCGCGCTGGAAAATAAGATGAAGAAAGAGAAGCAGCTTAACCGGCGGATGGAAATGAACTCGGAGTTGAAGAGTCTTTATTTACAGTTAAGCAGAGAAGGACGGTGACACCATGAAAAAATTAAAAGTAAAACTTGATCATTGCTTTGGAATAAGGCATATGGAGCATGAGTTCAATTTTGAACACGGTAATGTTATAACTATTTATGCAAAAAATGGTTTAATGAAAACTTCTTTTGCAAAAACAATGAAGAAACTACAAATGGAAAGAGCTGACGAGATTCGAGACGAAATATTCTCTGTTGAAGGATCTGCATCTGTTGTTGCGGATGGTCAAGACATTGAACCTAAAAGGATATTTGTAATAAACTCTTTTGAAAGCGCATATCAGGCGGACATCACGCCATTGTTAATCAATGAGACTATCAAAGCACATCTCCAAGATGTATTGAAAGCGAGAGACAAGTTGTTCAAGGCTCTTGAAAAGAGTTCCGAACTGAAAGCCAAAAAGACTGTTTCGGGGAAGGCTGTCTATGAGCTTGAGAATGCAATTATTCATGACTTCGGATTTGCCGAAAACAGTTTTCTGGTAAATGTCCTTTCATTACAAGGCCGTGTACCCGAAAATGATTTTTCTGCTGTTCCGTATGCTCGGATTTTTGATGATGCGGTTATTAAGAAAATCTTATCTGCGGATTTTCAAACTAAAATACGAGACTATATCGCTCGTAGCGACGAAATTTATGCTTCGTATTCGTTTTTGAGCAAGGGACATTTAACGCTTCCAAAGCTAAAAAATGTTCAGAAATCTTTGAAGAACGAAAGCTATTTTAGCCAAGGGAACACAATTATCCTCTCTGGCAAAGAAGCAATTTCCAGTATTGATAATCTTTCGCAACAGATTTCGGAAATAGAAGGTCAATTAAAGAGTGTTCCCGAATTCCAGGCGATTGAAAAGCTATTGAGTGATGCAAAAGGGACATCACTCCGCGATATAATCGAAATTAATCCGGAGATTGTTGGATGGCTTACTACTGATAGACTGCCTGAATTAAAAAAATGCCTTTGGTTGTCCTACTTACAGAAAAACACAGCACTGTTTGGTGATCTATGTGCAAAGTATGCAGAATTATCCTGTGAGATCGATAGCGTTGAAATTGACGATACTCCGTGGAAAAAAGCAATTGAAATATATGATAAGCGTTTCTCTGTCCCATATAAAATGGAAATAGCAAACCTTAAAGGAGCAATTATTGGAGAGAGTATTCCTAAAATTGAGTTCTCATTCACAGATGGAGATCAGACGGTTCGAATGACCCGCGATAAGCTGGATGAATTGAACACGCTAAGCCAAGGCGAAAAACGAGCTCTTTATCTTTTGAATATAATCTTTGAGGTTGAGGAAATCAAACAGGCGCATGAGGAAACGCTGTTTATTGTCGATGACATTGCTGATTCATTTGACTATAAAAACAAGTACGCTATCGTTGAATACCTTTATGAAATAGCACAAGACGACAAATATTCTATGATAATTTTATCCCATAACTTCGATTTTTATCGAACGATTTCAAGTCGTCTTGGGCTGCACAGAAAAAATCGGCTCTGTGCAGGGAGCGACCAAAACGGTGTTGTATTAGCCGAGGAACACTATCAAAAACAACCTTTTGAGCATTGGAAGGAACACCCGAACAAGAAGAATGTCATTGCTATGATTCCTTTTGTTCGGAATTTAGTTGAGTACGGGAAAGACCAGAAAATATGTTCTGGTGATGATGAGGCTACTGCGGTTGATAATGATTTTAACCTCTTGACAATGCTTTTGCATGAAAAAGCAGAAACTGCAAATATGCGATTTTCGGATTTGAAGGGCATCTATAAAGCTTACTTGGGGATAGACGACTTTGAGCATGACATTGAAGCAAATAAGCATATTATTGAAACCTTGTATGAAATCTGTGATAGCTTAACTTCAGATAACACTGAGCTTGAGGATAAAATCCTGCTTGCAATGGCTATACGGCATAAGGCAGAAGAATTCATGAAAAATGAGCTGCGTACCTACACAGGTCAGCTAAGTTGGCGGCAAGCCTCTCGCACTAAACAAACGGGAACATCGAATCAATTTTTGCTTGCGGTTGACAATAAAAGTAACCAAACACGCGAACTTCTAAATGGCTATAAGCAATTCGGAACAGAACCGATAATCGCTATCCTTGAAAGTGTTGCAATCATGACTCCAGAGAATATCCATCTCAACTCTTTTATGTATGAGCCAATAATGGATATGGATATTTTGGAGTTGACTGCCCTATATGAGCAAGTTAAAGAACTATCAGGAGGAACTACCAATGGATAAACTACGCATGGAATCGCCGGATATGACGGCGCAGAACATAGACCGCATTGCCGCCCTATTTCCCAACTGCATCACGGAGATGCTGGATGAGGAACGCAGCACGCCGGAGAAGAAGGTGTACAAGCGGGCGGTCAATTTTGAGCTGCTGAAACAGATGCTCTCGCCGGACGTGGTGGACGGCGACGAGGCATACGAGTTCACATGGGTCGGCAAGAAGGCTGCAATCGTAGAAGCCAACAAGCCGATCCGGAAGACGCTGCGCCCGTGCGTGGCAGAGAGCAAGGATTGGGACACCACCGAAAACCTCTACATCGAGGGCGACAATCTGGAAGTCCTCAAGCTCTTGCAGGAAAGCTATCTCGGCAAGGTCAAGATGATCTATATCGACCCGCCGTACAACACCGGCAACGACTTTATCTATGCCGATGATTTTAAGATGGAGAGCGAAGAGTGGAAGGTTGAGAGCGGAGAGTGGAGTGAGGAAGGCGACCGCCTGTTCAAGAATACCGACACCAATGGACGGTTTCATTCTGACTGGTGCAGCATGATTTATTCCCGGTTGATGCTGGCGAGAAATTTACTGGCAAGTGATGGAGCTATCTTTATCAGCATTGACGATAACGAACGGGAAAATCTCAAAAAGATATGTGATGAAGTATTTGGAGCAGTGAACTATGTTGCGACCTTCCCCTGGAGAAAACGAACCGCAAAATCGGATGTGCCTTTTGGCGTATCACAAGACTATGAGTGGATTATACTTTATGCAAAATCTTCTCAATATACCGCAAGAATTTCGGGGACTGAAAGACAATACTACGAAACACGAGACTTTCCGGGAAGGCCTTGGCGTGTACATGATCTAACGAAACAAACAACGGCAAGTGAAAGACCTAATAGCTTTTTCACAATAGTAAATCCAAAAACAGGTGATAAATACCCTGCTAATACTAATAGAACATGGGCAATTACCGAAGAAACATTCAAAATCTATTACGCTGCCGACCGTATAGTTTTTCCTGGAGATTATGATTTCCTTAGGATTAGTAAACCGGCTTTCCGATACTGGAAAGAGGATGACATGAAAAAAGCCGGAGATTTCTATGGAATGATGTCAGCAAGCACTAAACTGCCGGATGACATAGGAATGTCATTGGATGGAACAAAAGAGATTACGGAACTTTTTAACGGAAAAGTTTTTAGCTTTCCAAAGACCACAAAACTAATAAAGCATTTTGTGGATATGAGTACGAAGAATGATGATGGAGCTATTATCCTCGACTTTTTCTCCGGCTCTGCCACCACCGCCCATGCCGTCATGCAGCTCAACGCAGAGGACGGCGGACACCGCAAATTCATCATGGTACAGCTTCCGGAGAAGTGCGACGAAAAATCCGAAGCCTACAAAGCGGGCTGCAAAAATATCTGTGAAATCGGAAAAGAGAGAATCAGAAGAGCAGGAGAAAAAATTCTGAAAGAGCAGTTGGCAAATAACAACTCCACTCTTAACTCTCCAAACTCCAAACTCGACATCGGTTTCCGCGTGCTCAAGCTGGATTCCACCAACATGAAGGACGTTTATTACGCGCCCTGTGATTACGATCAGGACTTTCTCCATCAGCTGGAATCCAACATCAAGGATGACCGCACCGACCTCGACCTGCTGTTCGGCTGCCTGATTGACTGGGGTTTGCCGCTGTCCCTGCCCTACAAATCCGAGCAGATCGGCGGCTGCACCGTCCACACCTACAACGACGGCGACCTGATCGCCTGTTTTGACGCTAATGTCCCCGAAAGCGTGGTCAAAGAGATCGCACAGCGTAAACCGCTCCGTGCTGTCTTCCGCGATTCCGGCTTTGAATCCAGCCCGGAGAAAATCAACGTGTTCGAGATTTTCAAGCTCTATATGCCGGAGGATGCGGACGACATTTCCAAGCGCGTGAGGGTGATATAAGAGTGAAGTTTTGAGAGTGGAGAGTGTAGTTATGAGAGTTGAGAGTGAAGTTATGAGAGTTGAGAGTGTAGTTATGAGAGTTGAGAGTGGAGAGTGGAGTTATGGAAGCAGAAAACACTGCGAGGTATAAGAGCAAGAGATTTGCCGTTCGGATCGTTCGGCTATATCAATACTTATGCGAAGAAAAAAGAGAGTTCGTGCTTTCAAAACAGATTTTACGAAGCGGTACAAGCATTGGAGCAAATCTTGCGGAAGCGGAGTGCGCAATTAGTAAAAAGGACTTCCTTTCGAAGATTTATATCGCATTGAAGGAATGCTCAGAGACATTGTATTGGTTGGAATTACTGACTGAAACGGATTATTTGTCCGAACAGGAGTTTAAGTCGCTCAACGCCGATTGTGACGAGTTGAGAAGAATGCTGTCTGCTACAACGAAAACAATTTCTTCCGCACAGCAAAAGTAACTTAACTCACAACTCTTCACACTCCACACTTCACCAACACCACACGGAGGAAATAACGAAATTATGAAGCTGCAATTCAAACATCAAAAATTTCAAGCGGATGCGGCAAAAGCGGTCGTTGACGTCTTTGCCGGGCAGCCGTACCTCACGCCTACCTATATGATAGACAGAGGCTACGAGAAAATAGAGGCGGACGGTGTGAAATCTTCGCAGATAGCCATAAAAGAAGAAGAGGAATTTACCGGCTGGCGCAACGAACGCATTGTGCCGGAGCTTTCCGACAAGCTGATTCTGGAACATTTGCAAAAGGTGCAGCGCACGAATCAGATCAAGCCATCTGATAAGCTTGAAGGCCGTTATAATCTGACGATTGAAATGGAAACCGGCGTCGGCAAGACCTATACCTACATCAAGACCATGTATGAGCTGAACAAGCATTACGGCTGGAGCAAGTTCATCGTGGTCGTGCCGAGCATTGCCATCCGCGAGGGTGTTTATAAGTCCTTTCAGGTGACGCAGGAGCATTTTGCGGAGGAATACGGCAAGAAAATCCGGTTCTTCATCTACAATTCTGCCCAACTCACGGAAATTGACCGCTTTGCGTCGGACAGTGCCATCAATGTCATGATTATCAACTCTCAGGCGTTCAATGCCAAGGGTAAGGACGCGCGGCGTATTTACATGAAGCTGGACGAGTTCCGTTCCCGCCGCCCAATCGACATTATCGCAAAGACAAACCCGATTTTGATCATTGACGAGCCGCAGTCGGTCGAAGGAAAACAGACGAAGGAACGGCTGAAAGAGTTTTGCCCGCTGCTGACACTCCGCTACTCCGCGACTCACAAGTCGGACAGCATCTATAACATGATTTATCGCCTTGATGCGATGGAAGCGTACAACAAGCAGTTGGTCAAGAAAATTGCCGTCAAGGGCATCACAGAGTCCGGCAGCACGGCAACCGAGGGATTCGTCTATCTGGAAAGCATCAACGTCTCGAAGGAGAAGAACCCGACTGCTTCCATTCAGTTTGACTGCAAGGGTGCGAAGGGCATTCGCCAGAAGAACGTAACGGTGGGCATCGGCTACAATCTCTATGACAATTCCGGCAATCTGGACGAGTACAAAGTCGGCTTTGTAGTGAAATCTATCGACGGACGCGACAACTCCGTAGAGTTCCTGAACGGTATCAAAATCTTTGCCGGAGATGTGATCGGTAAGGTCAGCGAAGACCAGCTTCGCCGCATTCAGATCCGCGAAACGATTCTTTCTCACTTGGAGCGGGAGCGTCAGCTTTTCCATAAGGGCATCAAGGTTCTGTCGCTGTTCTTCATCGACAGGGTTGAAAAATACAAACAGTATGACGAGGCTGGACATCCGTTCAACGGCATCTATGCGGATATGTTTGAGGAAGAATACAACGACATTCTCAGCTCCATGCAGCGGGAAATCGGAGACGAGGACTACATACGGTATCTGGACGCAATTTCCGCCCATGACACCCATGCCGGTTACTTCTCCGTTGACAAAAAAGGCAAGATGACCGACAGCAAGCTCTCCGACAAAAAGCAGGGCACCTCCGACGATATTGACGCCTATGACCTGATCATGAAGAACAAGGAACTGCTTCTGGATCGTGATCCGAAAAAGTCCCCGGTGCGTTTCATTTTCTCCCATTCTGCGCTGCGTGAAGGTTGGGATAACCCGAACGTGTTCCAGATTTGTACGCTGAAACAGAGCAGCAGCGAGGTTCGCAAGCGGCAAGAGGTCGGTCGCGGTCTGCGCCTTTGCGTCAATCAGGACGGCGAACGCATGGACGCCAACGTGCTTGGAAATGATGTGCAGTCCATCAATGTGCTGACCGTTATCGCCAGTGAGAGCTATGACAGCTTCGCAAAGGGCTTGCAGACTGAGCTTGCTGATGCGGTTGCAGGACGCCCTGTGGCGGTTACTGCCGACCTCTTCAAGGGCAAGGTCATTGTGGATGCCGGAGGCAACGAACAGGTTGTGGACGGCGATACAGCTCAGGCGATTTATTTTGATTTGATTGTCAACGGCTATATCGACAAGAAGGGTGTACTGACCGATAAATATTATGCCGACAAAGCAAACGGCGCGATTCAGGTTGCGGAGGAAGTGGCGGACAGCCACGATTCTGTGATCAATATTCTTGATTCCGTCTATGACAGCCGCGCTATGCAGCCGGAGAACGCCCGCGACAAGAACGTCGAGCTGCAAGTTGATCCCGACAAGCTCGCCATGCCGGAGTTCAAAGCTCTCTGGAAACGTATCAGCCCGAAATCTGTGTATGTGGTTGATTTTGATACCGATGAGCTTGTAAACAAGGCGATTGCTTCCATCAACAGGAATCTTCATGTGCCGAAAATCTTTTTCAAAGTTGAAACCGGCGCGATGGATGAGATCAAGTCGAAGGATTCGCTTCTTGACGGAAGTGCATTCTCAAAGTCAAAGTCATCTACTTATGACAGCAGCAAGCAAATCCGCGTGGGCAGCAGCGTGAAGTATGATCTGATCGGCAAGCTGGTCGGAGAGACAGGCTTGACGCGAAAGGCAGTCGTTGCAATTCTAACCGGCATTGAGAAATCCGTTTTTGAGCAGTTCAAGTTCAATCCGGAAGAGTTCATTATCAAAGCAGCCGCCCTAATCAATGATGAAAAGGCAACTGCAATCATTCAGCACATCACCTACAATGTGCTGGATGAACATTACGACACGGACATTTTTACCGAACCGACCATCAAGGGCAAGCTCGGCACAAATGCGATGAAAGCGCAGCGGCATCTATACGATCATATCGTGTATGATTCCACAAACGAGCGTGATTTTGCTGCCGATCTGGACACCAACACAGATGTTGCGGTTTATGTGAAGCTGCCGGACAGCTTCTATATCGCAACACCGGTCGGACATTATAATCCGGACTGGGCGATTGCTTTCTATGAAGGTACCGTCAAGCATATCTACTTTGTTGCCGAAACAAAAGGCTCTATGTCCTCCATGCAGCTCCGGCTCATTGAGGAATCGAAAATTCACTGCGCAAGAGAGCATTTTAAGGCGATCAGCAACGGAAATGTGGTCTATGACGTGGTGGATAGTTACCAAACTCTGCTGGAAAAGGTAATGAAATAAAAAAACAGCATTGATTTCAAAAACAGCTCGGCCAACTTTTTTTGAGTTGCCCGGGCTTTTTTGCAGCTGGCGATGCCGCAGCTTCATTAAAAAATGCGATTCCGCCGCTTAAATATTGGCATCTTATTCTCAACGGAAAAAAACGAACAGCAAGGGTCGTGCTGAGTGCGGCAACTCCAAGCATGACACAAATCGGCAGCGTCGCAAGGGAGACGGCACAGTAAACGGCATACATTGCCGGCTCTACGCCGAGAATGAATACAGGTCAAAACAAATTCTTTGTGTAGTAATATCTTTTTTCGGTGTACGGATATTCCTCAAGGGTGAAAACCTCCTGATATCCATGCTTCTTGTAGAATATCGGAGCTTGAAAAGAAAAAGTATCCACAAAAGCATATTTGCAGTCGCGCTGCTTAGCTTCGCTTTTCGCGGCCTGCAGTAACTTGCTTCCGATACCTTGCCCTCGGAGTTGTTCGCTGACAAAAAGGAATTGAATGCAAAGCCAATTTCCGAATATCTCTCCTGTCAATCCGGCCAGCTTTCTGCTGTTTTCGTCTTCAAAAAAGAGCCCTATCGGGATTTTTTGATTTTTCGCGATGAACAAGATTATATTCATTCAGCATCCTATGTATCTCATTGACATCGTGCTCGCTTACATCATCCGTTATTCTGAAATTCATATGCTTTTTCCTTCCTCGCGTAGTTTTATTAATAATTAAAACCTATGTATCCTGCCAATCAGAACCGTACATCTGTTTCTTTGCTTTAAAAAATCGGTTATACACGAAAGCAACAGCAACGTCGGTACTGTTTTTGAACGGATACATATTGGAACAGCAAGATGCTTATCGGCATAAATCACTTATCATGCCAGAGTGCTAAAACCATGCCCGTATCATTATCTACCAAGATGTTTGCAACACCGCCCGTCATATTGGAACGCAATGTTCCCTGAACAAGCCAAATACCGTTTGCCTTATCATAGAATACTTGATAGGGTTTCTGCTTTTTTATACGTTCTCCATACTGGTTAATCCAAATTACTTCAACTTTTTTGAGAAGATCTATTGAATCGGATATGAACCCTAAATTATCTTCTGACGGAAATTTATCAATATAATATTGATAATCGCCCACATCAAACGCCTTAGTTTCCGGAAGCTTGTTTTTGCCAATCACAACAAATGTCCCTGCAATGAATGCCATGAAAAGAACAAACAGAAACATAAAAAACATCTTTCTTTTAAACATTGAAACTACCTCCCCGGATGGTTGGGATCAACTCGTTCGCAATTGAGCCCGTTGTGTATGCATAGCGATTCTTTCCGAGCATGTTGCCGTAGGAATCGTATGCATAAGTGTAAGTTGAGTTCGCGGAATTGTTTTCTCCGTAGTACAGATTTTCGCGCACAAGCTGATTCATAGAATCATACTCGTAGGAGAATTTTTCATCTGCATTTTCGAATGTTGAATCGCCGCGCCATATCCTGGTTATGTTGCCGTTGGCATCATAATCATAGTTGTACTTTGCGTCCGAACCGTTGCGATAGGACTTAACGAGCGTTTATTCGGGACTGCGAATAAACCTCCGGTGAAGCTTTTTTCGGTGCTTGCCGCACGGCGCGTGCATCAAAGAACTTTTTACACCTACCACGTAGACTTTACTGTATACCAATCATTCCCGAGATCAACCTGGTCTACTATATATGACCATTCGTCAACAAGCCGACCTTCTCCGGTTCGTTCAATCTCTTTGCAGAGCAAATAATCACTGTCCCCAAATCTTGAATAGAAGAAAAACATTACGTACTCAGCGAAACGTGAAGGTAGCCTTCTGACCGATGTCATAAGCGGATCATCGAAAAGAGGCTGTACAAAAGTTTGGATTCCGTTGATCTCGTCCTGCGATAATTCTTCGGATGAAAAGACTCCGAGTTCACCGATTTTTGTATAGGTTCGATTATTGTATGAACTGTCCGCGCCTTTTACCACATAAACAACGTTTGGATTCGCCTTGAACCAGTCGGCGGCAACATCGAGTGCCTCGGTGTGAAGCTTGAAGTAGTCTTGCGCAACTCCGGCAGAATACAACCCGCGCGGCCCGGAATCCTCAAAGAGCTTTTTAAACTCAGCTATGCTAAAACACCCGCACAATTGTACCGAAACAACTGCGGCAATCATAGTGATCGCAACAATAATTATCAAATGCTTTTTGCTTTTCATAGTGACCCCCACAGTTCTTTCGTTGTTTTATAAATTGTTAACAGCAACCGTCCGTTTATTCCTGCATTTACCATCCAATCGAAAAATTCTCCGCTTGCAAAAGATGCAGGTTCCATGAAGTAATGTATACCAACCCCAAGGTTGATAAAAAAGTTGTCGTCTTTTCCGTCATAGTAATACTCACGGCCATCGTTGTCTCCATTTTCTCTTAATGCGACAAATCCAGCCGCAACAAGGAGAGTTTTTCTTGAAAATCCTAATGTTGATCCGACAAAGCCATAATTCAGGTTTCCAAGATCTGCTGCGGTCATGTTTAACCCAAATGCAGAAAAACCGGAAACGTCTTTCGCCCAATCGGGCAAATGGTATTTGTAGTCCCAGTCTCCGTATGAACGCACATGCTGATAGAATTGGATTTGTGCGTAACCCGGTATAACTGACCATTTCTTTGCTGTTACAAAATTGTCTAAAAGTAAACACAACACTTCTTTTGTACGATCCGGTAAACACTCCTGCTTAAGCGGAGCTGTGCCGCAGCTATCGCTCATATTCACCGGATTATTCAGACAATACGCATGCGCGTTATGCCCGAGAACGCCCTGGCCTGTGGAGAGGAGGACATCGGAGGAAATGAACCTGCCGACTTC
>ULWT01073468.1_pt1 | contig 11071 bp, 8 predicted proteins | sample 1960611 | NCBI WGS metagenome assembly ULWT01 (sample SAMEA4835819, study PRJEB28245) | human gut metagenome | biome: gut microbiome; material: fecal sample | place: Denmark | collected 2008
GAATTCAGAACAGGACATTATTTTAGCGTAGGAAAGCGTATCGGCTGTGCGTCCTTTTTACAGATTCTTGCGCCAGAGCTGAATGACCGGATGCTGGCGGACTTCCTCGACATGGAAAGCTCTCTCATCGTCACCATGCATGTCCAATCCGTAGATCAGGTAAAAGCCATCAAGACCATCAAGCGCAAGCTGACCGACCTTGATAAAATGAAGATCGAGGAGCAGAAAAAGGCCGTCCGCGCCGGCTATGATATGGACCTCATCCCATCAGACCTTGCCACCTACGGCACGGAGGCGAAAAAGCTACTGCAGGACCTTCAGAACCGGAACGAGCGAATGTTCCTGCTGACTTTCATTGTTATCAATACGGCAGGAAGTAAACGGCAGCTCGACAATAATGTATTTCAGGCAGCGAGCATCGCTCAGAAATACAACTGCCATCTTACAAGGCTTGACTTCCGGCAGGAGGAGGGCTTTATGAGTAGCCTGCCGCTTGGCCTGAATCAGATCGAAGTGCAGCGAGGGCTGACCACCTCCAGCGTCGCCATCTTCATTCCATTCACCACACAGGAGCTGTTTCAGGATGGGAAGGAAGCCCTCTACTGTGGACTGAACGCACTTTCCAACAACCTCATCATGGTTGACCGCAAGCTACTGAAAAACCCCAACGGCCTCATTCTCGGCACACCCGGCAGCGGCAAATCCTTTGCCGCAAAACGCGAGATTGCAAACGTGTTTCTCGTCACAAACGATGACATCATCATCTGCGACCCCGAAGCGGAGTATGGACCGCTGGTGGAGCGACTGCACGGACAGGTCATCAAAATCTCCCCCACAAGCCAGCACTACATCAATCCCATGGATCTGAACCTGAACTATTCGGACGATGAAAACCCTCTGAGCTTGAAATCTGACTTTATTTTGTCGTTGTGCGAGCTGATCGTGGGCGGTAAGGATGGTCTGATGCCGGTTGAAAAAACCATCATCGACCGCTGCGTGCGCATGGTCTACCGGAACTACCTGAACGACCCGAGGCCGGAAAACATGCCGATTCTGGAGGATTTGTATAACGAACTGCGCAGTCAGGAGGAAAAGGAGGCCCAATATATCGCCACGGCGCTTGAAATCTATGTTTCCGGTTCACTGAACGTCTTTAACCACCGCACGAACATCAACATTGAAAACCGTATCGTTAGCTTCGATATTAAGGAGCTAGGCAAACAGCTGAAAAAAATCGGTATGCTGATCGTGCAGGACGCCGTTTGGAACCGCGTTACCATCAACCGTGAGGCTCACAAGTCTACCCGCTACTACATAGACGAGATGCATCTACTGTTGCGCGAGGAACAGACTGCCGCCTACACGGTTGAAATCTGGAAGCGTTTCAGAAAATGGGGCGGCATCCCCAGCGGTATCACCCAGAATATCAAAGATTTGCTTGCCTCTCGTGAGGTGGAGAACATCTTTGAAAACAGCGATTTTATCCTCATGCTCAATCAAGCCAGCGGCGACCGGCAGATTCTTGCCAAACAACTGAATATCTCTCCCCATCAGCTCTCGTATGTTACCCACAGCAGTGAAGGCGAAGGGCTGCTTTTTTATGGCAATGTCATTCTCCCCTTTGTGGACCGTTTTCCCCGCGACACGGAACTCTACCGTATCATGACAACAAAACCGCAGGAGCAGCAGAGCACATAACAAAAATACAGAAAGGACACACGACATGGAACATAAAATGATTACCTTTGAAAACGAAGTTTTTGGAAAGGTGCGTACTTTGACCATCGACAGCTACCCATGGTTTGTGGCGGCTGACGTTTGCAAAGCGTTGGAGATCAGAAATCCCACCGATGCCCTGCGCCGTTTGGATTCTGACGAGCGCACCCTCGTTTCAATCGAGGGTGCAAGCAACGGGCTACCTGTCAATGCCGTCAATGAACCTGGCCTCTATGCTTTGATTCTTGGCTCTCGTAAGCCGGAGGCAAAAGCGTTCAAACGCTGGATTACACATGAGGTTATCCCCATTATTCGTAAAAATGGCGTGTACGTCACCGACGAAAAGCTCAAGCTGTTCGTCGAGCATCCTGAAATGCTGGACGCCCTGATGAAAGCTCTGTACGAAACCTTCGCGGAGAACCTCCAACACAATGCGGAGAGGAAGGCGCTGCTTCCCAAGGCAGAATACTATGATGCTTTTATGAAAGCAGGCGGCTGCACCAATCTGCGCACCACAGCAAAAGAGCTGGGAGTGCCGGAGAGATGGTTTTGCCGTTTTCTCCAAAAAACCGGCTTTCTCTACCGCAGTCCTGACGGAACTCTCCTACCCTATGCCATACCCCGAAATCGCAAGTTGTTTCGCGTGAAGGATTATGTTCGTAACAATCACACCTGCGCATATACGCTTATCACTCCGGAGGGTAAGACGCTGCTGCGCCAACTCATCCGCTGCGATGGTACGGATGCCTGACGTATTTCTACCTATTTCACTACCCATTTTATTGTAAAGGAGCAAATCACAATGGAAAAAGAAGCGATGTATCTGATCCACGGCGAGGACTACCTCCGCCACATCGATGAGAAGCTGGAAATGTACGCTATGCTCCAGCAGCTTTTGTTATACATAGAGACCGCCGCCGAAAAAAGCAACTATTTACGGTTGGCACACCATGCTGCTCGTGACTTTGACCGACGCTGTGACGAACTGTTTGCCAGTTGGGGCAGTCCTGTCTGCTACATGAAATCCCATGACCCGAGGGATTTGGCGGACCTCATTGAAAACGAGCTGATCGAACCAGAATACGCTGGCTATGTCCAAGCGGATATGCCCTGCAGTCCCGACAAACGCTGCTGCGAGTATGCAGAGAACATCGAGCGAAAATACGCAGATAAGCGCAGCACAGATATGGATACGGATGGGGATGACGAGAATATCGACGTATTCGAGTACGAGGAAGATTCGGAGCTGACCGAGCTGACCGACGTGTGCCGCGACATTCTCTCTGCTGTCGAGCAGTTGACCATCCTCCTTCGGGATGAGTTCGACTATACAGACTGACCGCAAACCGTGCTGCGGCAGGGTATCGAAGTTTCTCCATGTAGCATATGCCCGACAGGAGGTGAATCACCATGAGTAAACGCTCGCCCCGACTGCTGTTTACCGAAGAAGAACTGGCAGCACCGGAATTGAAAAAGACGATTAAAAAAGCAGAAAAGCGTATGGATAGGCTGGAAAGGGCCGAAGCGAAGATCCCAAAAAAGACTGTAAAAAAGAAGCAGCGCGTTGTTGACCCACAAACCGGCAGGGTGACGACGCGCCTTTCCTTTGAGGAAGTGGACAAAAAACGGTCTCCATCCAAGCTTTCACATGCAGTCCGTGACGCCCCGTGTGCGGCGGCACGGTCCGCTGTTCACAAGGAAGTCCAGGCGTATGAGCAGGACAATGTGGGTCTTGAGAGCGCCCACGGTGTCGAGTTGGCGGCAGAACGCTCTGCTCGCTTTGTACGGTCCGCGCACCGTACCCATCAGCAAAAACCCTACCGTAATGCAGAACGCGCAGAGACAAGGGCCGACCGGGCCAATATCCGCGCCCTGGACAAAACAGCCCAATACCATGACCCTGAGTTTTCCAGCAACCCATACTCCCGTTGGCAACAGAAGCAGGCTATTAGAAAAGAATATGCCGCTGCTAAAGCGGGAAAAAGCGCCGGAAACACGGTCAAAACATCCGAGGCTACGGCCAGAGTTGCAAAAAAAGCCTCAGAGAACACAAAGAAAGTGGGCGATTATTTCGTCAGGCATAAAAAAGCATTTCTGATCGTGGGAGGAATCGCGGCCCTGCTTGTGCTCATCCTCTGTATCGTATCCTCCGGCTCTATGCTGATTCAGGGCGGTGCAACCGGCATCAACTTATCCACCTATCCCAGTGAGGACACGGATATGCTCGCTGCCGAAGCGCAGTATTGTGCGATGGAAACAGAGCTGCAACAGTATCTCGACACATATGAAAGTGTCCACGATTACGACGAATACCACTTCGAGCTGGACGACATCGAGCACGACCCATATGTGCTGGTCTCAGCTCTCACGGCCCTTATGGGAAAGGAGTGGACGATTGGAGAGGTGGGCGGTCTGCTGGATATGCTGTTTGAAAAGCAGTACATTCTCACTGAAACCGTGACCACGGAGACCCGTTACCGCACAGAGACACGCATCGGCTATTATACCGATGAGGACGGCAATCTCCACAGCTACACCTATACCGTTCAGGTTCCGTACACCTACTATATCTGCACCATCACACTGGAAAACTTCAACCTCTCCCATGTGCCGGTCTATATCATGTCGCAAGACCAGCTATCTCTGTACGCCATGTATATGACCACGCTGGGCAACCGGCCGGACCTGTTTAGCAACTCGGAGTATATCGGCAAGTATTATACGACTGAATATGAGAACTACGAGATCCCCCCCGAAGCGCTGGAGGATGAGCAGTTTGCCTGTATCATCAAAGAGGCTGAGAAATACCTGGGCTACCCATATGTCTGGGGCGGCAGCACTCCTGCTACCTCTTTTGACTGCTCGGGCTTTGTCAGTTACGTCTACAACAACTGCGGCGCAGGCTGGAGCTTTGGACGTTTGGGCGCGTCCGGGCTTTTAAGCATCTGCACACGGGTGTCAGATGCAAATGTACGGCCCGGTGACCTGGTGTTTTTCCAGGGGACGTATAACACAACAGGAGCGAGCCATGTTGGAATTTACGTTGGCAACAACATGATGCTCCACTGCGGCGACCCCATCCAGTACACAAGCCTCAATTCAAGCTACTGGCAATCCCATTTCCTCGCTTACGGTCGGCTACCTCCGCCCTGAACTATCTGAAAGGAGAAAAAATGAATCCAAAAATCGCAAAACTCAAAGCTGAGCGGTCTAAAAATGACAGTAAGATCGCCGCGCTCCAGTCCCGCAACAGAGAACTGGACGACGCAATTTTAAAGCTGGAGAACGAGGACATTGTTGGCATCGTCCGCGACACAGGCATGAGCATGGAGGAACTGGCCCAGTTCCTCGCACAGCTCAAAAAGGGCGGCTCGCCCTTCACTACCCATAATACTAAGGAGGATACAGAGTATGCATACGAAGAATAATGAAAGAAGCCGCAGGCTGCTTCGCGGTATCGCTCTCATGCTCGCCCTTGCGGTGATGTTTGTAACCATGTCAGGCATGGCAATGGCGAACAGTGCAGACACCAACTCGGAAAGCGAAACATCAGAGGCTGTATATAAAATCGTCGATGTGGAGATTCCTGGTACTCCTGCAGAAACGGAGGAGCCTACTCCGCCCGAAACGCCGGAGCCGTTCCCTTCTGAACCCACGCCGGCGCCTGCAGAGACGGAAGAACCTACTCCGCCCGAAACACCTGAAACGCCCTTGTCGAAGGCAGAGTATGAACTGGATGCATATATTCCGTCTGGCTGGCACAATACGCCGGTGATGCTCACCGTTCGGATCGCGGATAAAAACGATGCCGGCTGGATGAAGGTCGAAGTCGCTCTCAGCGACCGGACCGATGCGGAGCGTTTCGATGTGACGGAAGAACTGAATGAACATGGATATTTAGAATACACGATGCAGGATAACGGCATCGTGTTTTTCTTTATCACTGACCTCACCGGCACGGAACACAAACTATCGCTGGATGTGTATTGTATGGACTACGAAGCGCCCGAAATACGAGCAGGCGTCAATGGAACGCTGCTGCGGGTGGAAGCCAGTGATAACCTTTCCGGCGTGGCGGCCATCTTTGTGAATGACGAGCTTTATACGACCCTCAATAACGGTCAGCTCAATATACGCATAGATCATCTGACCAGGGACGCATATCTCTACATCGACGCCCTGGACAACGCCGGAAACCGGGCGGATGATGTGGTGCTGGCAAATCCGTTGTATGAAGAGCCGACACCGGAACCGACTCCTACACCCGACACGCACAATTTTCATTGTCCCGCCGACTGTGATTGCCGGAATAATGCCACGGCAGCACCCTCCAATGGCAGCAGTGGAAGCAGCTCCGGAGAAAGCACGGCAAAGCCCTCCGGTTCCCAGACCTCATCTACCTCCGAACCTGTCGATACGCTGGAATCTGCTATCACTCCTGAACCCGTAACGATTGAAGAGGGTACAGGCTTTACAGTCAACGGCATCGCCGTTACCCGCGATCTGCTGTATGATAAGTACACGAATAAGCAGTTTATTACAGTCGAGACACGCAACGGCCATACGTTTTATCTGATTATTGACTATGACAAGCCGCTGGATGAGGACGGCGATCAGTATGAGACCTATTTTCTCAATCTTGTGGATGAGAGCGATCTACTTGCCCTGATCGGTGATGAGCAGGCGGTGCCCGTCTGCTCCTGCAAGGACAAATGCGAAGCAGGGGTCGTCAATACCACCTGCGAAGTCTGCAAAACCAACATGACAGAGTGCGCTGGCAAGGTTGTCGAGCCGATCAATGAGCCGGAGGTTACGCAAGAGCCTGAGCCGGAACCCGAAAAAAAGAGCAGCGGCAACAGTCTGCTGCTCATTGCTCTGCTGGTAGTGCTGGCAGGCGGCGGCGCAGTCTACTGGTTCAAGTTCCGCAAGCCGAAGTCTCAGACAAAAGGCTCTGCCGATCTGGATGATTATGATTACGGAGAGGATGAGAACGATGAGGAATACGAAAATGAGGGCATCGAGGAAACGGAGGGTGCGGATGAATGACGCTTTTTACCAAAAACCCACTGGAGCGTATGATGATCCAGCGCCCGTTTCCGGTCAGTAAAGAGAAAACACCCCGTCCAATCGCCCCGGAGGGGCATCACTGCCATGGCTGCGGACGCTACGGCGAGGTCTGCATTCGCCCCTGCTATCGCGACACCGATCTGCGGGAGAAAATAAGGGTGAAAGCGCTTGAGTGATGATGGCAGCTTTCTTTACGGATACACTCTAGCCAACACACAATCAAACACACGGCGAAAAGCAGTCCCTGGGGGCTGCTTTTTGCTATATTTAAAAGGAGAAATAACGATTATGTATACGCAACATAAACTTGTAATCGCGGAAAAACCCTCTGTTGCCCAGTCCATCGCCGCCGTGCTCGGCGCGAAGAAGCGGAACGATGGCTATCTAGAAGGAAACGGCTACCTTGTATCATGGTGCTACGGCCATCTGGCGGAGCTTGCAGATGCGGACGTGTACGATGATAAATACGCCAAATGGCGATATGACGATCTCCCCATCCTCCCCACAAGCTGGCGGTATACGCTCTGTCTGGATAAGGCAAAGCAGTTCCAGTTGCTGAGCGAGCTCATGCAGCGCGAGGACGTGAGTGAGATTATCAACGCCTGCGACGCAGGGCGCGAGGGAGAACTAATTTTCCGCACTGTCTACTATATGGCAGGCTGCACGAAAACTATGAAGCGGCTCTGGATCTCTTCCATGGAGGACGCGTCCATCCGTAAGGGCTTCGCGGAACTGCGGCCGGGACGTGACTTCGACGGCCTGCATCAGTCCGCCCTCTGCCGCGCCCACGCTGATTGGCTGGTTGGTATCAACGCCACAAGGCTCTTTTCGGTGCTGTATCATCGCACGTTGAACGTGGGGCGTGTCCTGTCCCCTACGCTGGCGCTCATAGTCCAGCGTGAAGCGGAGATCTCCGCGTTCCGCCCGGAATCGTTCTATACAGTAAACCTTGCCTGTGTTGGTATTAACGCCGTATCTGAAAAGCTCAAAAAGAAAGCCGAAGCGGAAGCCCTTGCTGCTGCCTGCAACGCCCAGCCCGTCACGGTCACATCGGTGCAGCGCACAGAGAAAACGGAGAAAGCGCCTGACCTCTTTGACTTGACCGCACTCCAACGGGAGGCAAACCGATCTCTCGGTTATACCGCCCAACAGACCCTCGACTACCTGCAAGCGCTGTATGAGAAAAAACTCTGCACCTATCCCCGAACGGATAGCCGTTTCTTGCCAGACGATATGGAAAGCACCGTACCCGTCCTCGTCTCCGTTGCCGCTGCCATCTGTGAGGCTAACACGCCGGAGCGCGTAAACGTAAAACAGGTGTGCAATGGCAAGAAGGTCAGCGACCACCATGCCATCGTTCCCACGGCCAGTGCGGGCAAAGCGGATACTACCGTCCTGCCCCTGGGCGAGCGCGAGATCCTGCGCCTTGTGGCGGGGCAGCTTCTCCGTGCGGTCAGTGACGCCCACCGCTATGCGGAAACAACCGTTACACTGGAGTGCGGCGGCGCTGTGTTCACCGCAAAGGGCAAGACCACCCTCACATCAGGCTGGAAACGCTATCTTGCACAGGAAAAGCAAGATGCCGCGCTGCCGGAGCTATCTGAGGGACAGGCTTTACGAAGCGCCGAAGCAGCCGTAAAGGAGGGCAAGACTACGCCGCCCAAGCACTACACGGAGGACACGCTGCTTTCCGCGATGGAAACGGCGGGGAAGGACGATATGCCGGAAAATGCGGAGCGCAAAGGGCTGGGAACCCCCGCAACCCGTGCCGCCATCATCGAAAAGCTGATCGCGACGGGCTTTGTGGAACGTAAACGGGCAAAAAAAGTTGTTCAGCTCTTTCCAGCGAACATCGGTGTCTCTCTTATCACGATCCTGCCTGAACAGCTTCAATCCCCACTTCTCACCGCCGAATGGGAATACCGCTTGCAGCAGGTGGAGCACGGCGAGCTGTCACCGGATACGTTTATGGACGGAATCATGGATATGCTCACCGAGCTTGTGAAAACCTACAAGGTCATCTCTGGTGCGGAGGTATTGTTTCCCTCAGGCCGGAAGGTGGTCGGCAAATGCCCTCGCTGCGGCAGCGATGTTACCGAAAGCAAAAAGGGGTTCTTCTGTGAAAAGAATGACTGCCGTTTCGGACTGTGGCGTGACAACAAGTTTTTTGCTGCAAAGCGTATCATGCTGACTAAGAAAACTGCAGCCGCGCTGCTTTCGGATGGACGAGTGAAGCTCACCGGTCTGTATTCCGAAAAAACCTGCAGCACCTATTCTGCAACAGTAGTTTTGGAGGACAACGGCGAAAACACACGCTTCCGACTGGAATTTGACAAGGGGGCGTTGTCATGAAGCTGTCTAAGCTGGAGCAGGAAACCATCCTGTTATACAATGAGGAAGAAACGACTGCAAGCATTTTTACCCATGACCCGAAGCTGAAGCGCAAGCTAAAACGCCTCGCAGAGAAGTACCCAGACAAGGTGTACCCGGATCGCGGAGAGTGTTCCGGCGCGGTCAGCTTCACCGTGCCGAAAAGCTGTGTCGGAGTCCGGGAACCGTTCAGCGACGAGCGACGCAGGGCAGCCAGTGAGCGCGCCAAAAGCGCCGGTTTTACACCACCTTTAAGGAACACATCTCCCAAACACAAATAACCAACGAGCGTCCGCACAGGAGAACCTCACCCTGCGCGGACGTTTCATTTTAGGGACATACATCCCATGAAAGGAGAAAACCATGCCGGAAAAACCAAGCAGAAATAAGGAGCGACTCAAAGAGATCACCGACCGTATCGAGGCGGGTATCAAAGATATTTTTGAATCCGGCGACCTGGAGAAGTACCGCGATTATCTGCGTACCATGAGCCGTTTTCACACCTACTCCGTCAATAATCAGGCACTCATCCATATGCAGCGCCCGGATGCCACCTTTGTGGCCGGATACAATCGCTGGCGGGACAAGTTCAGCCGCCATGTGCTACGGGGCGAAAAAGGCATCACCATCATCGCACCCACTCCCTATAAAAAGAAGATCGAGCAAGAAAAGTTGGACCCCAACACCAAAAAGCCTGTACTGGATGAGAACGGTCTTGTGGTCATGGAGGAAAAGGAAGTCCAGATTCCCATGTTCCGTGCCGTATCTGTGTTCGATGTTTCCCAGACTGCCGGCAAGCCCCTGCCGGAGCGTATGGAAAGTCCCGTGGCTACGCTAACGGGAAGCGTGGAAAACTACGAGGCGTTCATGGAGGCGCTGCGCCGTTCATCCCCGGTCCCGATTGAGATGAAACCTCTGTCTGCGGATACGGACGGCTATTTCAATATTAGTAAGCAGGTTATTGCGCTGCGCGAAAATATGAGCGAGGTACAGACGGTATCCGCCGCCGTCCATGAGATCGCTCATGCCAGACTGCACAACTACGCCGTGCAGCAGGCGCAAGAGGCAGTCTCTGCCGGAAAGGAGACCCCCAAACCTAAAAGCCGCAACACCGAGGAGGTTGAAGCAGAGAGCGTTTCATTTGCTGTCTGCGCTTTTTTCGGCATAGAGACTGGAGCAAACAGCTTTGGTTATGTAGCTACATGGTCGAAAAACGCGGAGCTGCCGGAGTTTCGAGCGAGCTTGGAAACCATCAATCACGCCGCAGGCGGCATCATCTCCGACGTGGAAAAACACTTCGCTGAGGTATGCAAGGAGCGCGGCATCAAGCTGCCCAAAGAACCGGAGTATGTGCTTGTCACCTTTCCCCCCTCCCGGGAGGATGCGCTGGGCTTTGCCGCAGATTATGTGGCATTTTTGCGGAAAGATACGAAAATCTCCGCTGCCTCCGATCTATCTTTGGCGGAAAAAATTGCTGAAAAGCTGTGCGCCGGTGAGGAAAAAACACTTCGCGCCGAGCTGGAGGACATGGTGGAGCTGGAGAACGAGCTAAATATAGACAACGGCGCAGGATCACTACTGGAACGCTTCAAAGGTCTGTTCCGTCAGGAGTGGCAGGTGAAAGAAGAAGCGCAAGCTGAGGAGGCGCTATATCTTCTGGAGGACAGACAATACCTTCATATCCAACTGAGCGCAGGCGGCACATGGGACTACACCTTCTATGACAAGGAAACACGCAAACAACTGGACGGCGGTCTTTTGGATAAGCCTGATCTTAACATTGACGAAGTGAAGGATGTCATTCTCATGAATCTTTGTTTTGATCTGAATAAGGTTCAAACCATTCCGCAGGAAGCTCTCGCGGATCTGCTGGAAAACCTGCGGATTGCCAATGAGCTGTCGCTGGCCGATGACGAGG
>ULWT01060332.1_pt1 | contig 10941 bp, 9 predicted proteins | sample 1960611 | NCBI WGS metagenome assembly ULWT01 (sample SAMEA4835819, study PRJEB28245) | human gut metagenome | biome: gut microbiome; material: fecal sample | place: Denmark | collected 2008
TATCTTTATTTTTAGCAAATATTGATACTGCAAAATCATGGGCATATTGTAACATTCCACCATCAACCATTTTTGTTGCTACAAAATTGTTTGAGTCAGATAATAATTCTGAATGAATATAAAATTGAGTGTTTAAATCAATTTTTCCTTCATTTATAAAAATATACTTTTTTGCTAATACATTTTCTTTTATTAAGCAGTAATCTGTTTGTAAAATTTTTAGATTAAAATATGTATTGGTAATTTCTGTATTTAGGATGTTTGTGTCTGTATCATAATATTGTTTATAAATATTATTTATGTCATCATGTAAATAAATTAAATCAGATTCATTTACTTTTACTCCAGTATGAAAAAAGTTGATATATTGTTTGTTATCTTTACTAGGGAAATACATTCTTTGCATTTCCCCTTTTTGTGTAAATGTTGCTAATATTTTTTTGTTTCCTATTATTGCTTCATTTAAATATTTGTTTTCCATCTTTTTACCCTTCTATTACATTCAAGATTTGTTTTTCTAAATCTTTGATTTTTTCATTTATTCTGTATATATCTTCATCTCTTAATTCTTTATTGTTCATATCTTCTTTTACAGATGTATCCATATCTTGTATTTCTGCTTTTAATTTTTCTAGTCTCTTTAATACTTCTGATTTCATATCAACTGGTAATTGTCTTGTTAGTTTATGTGTTAATTGTACATTTTCTTGTTCTAACTCATATGTTTCACCATAATTTGGTATTATAACTGGTAATTTTGCTTCTGTTTCTATTTTTTGTTCTAGAACTTCTTGTGATTCTTCTTCTCCATGTACTAAGAATATTTTCTTTGGTTTCTTTATAAATGAATATACAAAATCCATTAGTCCTTCTTGGTCTGCATGACCTGAGTAACCTTCAATATATTCAATTCTTGCATTTACTGCGATTTCTTCTCCAAATATTTTTACTTTTTTAGCTCCATTTACTATACTATAACCTAGTGTTCCTGGAGCTTGATAACCAACAAATAATATTGTTGATTTTGGATTCCATAAATTATGTTTTAAATGATGTTTTATTCTTCCCACTTCACACATTCCACTTGCTGATATTATTATACTTGGTGTTGGATCTTCATTTAATGCTTTTGATTCATCTGCTGTTCTTGTGAATTTTAAGTTCGGAAATTCTAGCGGATTATCTCCTCTTAAGATTTCTTGTTTTATATCATCATCAAATAAATCTGTGTTTTCTTTAAATACCTCTGTTGCTGAAATTGCAAGTGGACTATCAACATATACTGGTGCTTTCATTAATTTTTCATATTTTTTAATGAATTCTGGATCATTTTTTGTTTCTTTAATTTTATTTAGCTCATATAAAATTTCTTGTGTTCTACCAACTGCAAATGATGGTATTACTACTGTTCCTCCATTGTCCATTGTTTCTGATACTATATCTAAGAACAATTCTGCTTTTTCATCATTTCTTACATGTAATCTGCTTCCATATGTAGATTCCATTACTAAATAGTCTGCATCTTCTATCATTGTTGGTTCTGAAAGGATTGGATTATCATTATTTCCAAGGTCACCTGAAAATACTGTTTTTGTTCTTTTTCCATCTTCATCAACCCACAATTCAATTATACTTGATCCTAACATATGTCCTGCATCATTAAATCTTACATGAATTTCTGGTGTTATTTCTATTATTTCATCATATTTTACTGGTTCAAATAGTTCTAAACATCTTACCGCATCTTCTGCTGTATATAATGGATCTCTTGGCTTTTCACCTTTTCTTATTCTTTTTCTATTTTTCCATTCAACTTCCATTTCTTGTATATGTCCACTGTCTGGTAACATTAATGTACATAAATCACAAGTAGCTTTATGTGCATATATTTTATTTTTAAATCCTTCATTATATAATTTTGGAATTCTTCCTGAATGGTCTATATGTGCATGTGTTAATAGCATAAAATCTATTTCTGCTGGATTAAAGTCAAATTTTTGGAAGTTTTCTTCTTCTAATTCTGCTTTTCCTTGCCACATACCACAATCTACTAAAAATTTTTTACCTGCTGCTTCTACTAAGTAGTTTGAACCTGTTACTGTTTTTGTTGCTCCTAAAAAAGTAATTTTCATAATTTTCCTCCCTTTTTGTTAATGTATCCATATTGGAATTTTCTTGTTTAGCTTTATTTCTAAATCTTTTGGTTTACTTATTTCTATTTTTTCTTCAAAAATATTTTCATCAAATATTTGTACAAAATATTTTTCTTTTTCTTTAGTTATTTTTAAATATGCATCTTCTAATTTTATAATTCTTACTTTGAATATGTTTTTTAATATTTCATCATTCGTAGATTTATCATTTGAAATTTTTTCTATTGCTTTTAGTTCATTTGCCTTTGCTATTATTAGTTCAGATGTTTCATTTATGTCTTTTTGTAATTCTTCATTTTTTTGAACTAATGTATTGTTATCATATGGTATCATCATATAATATCTAAAATCATATATTATTTTCTCTATGTCTTGTTTTGTTTCTGCTTTTGATATTTCTTTTTTCATTATTTTTAAGAATATTTTTTGGAAATTTAATTTTAATTTTTCTAGTTTTTCTTTTTCATCTAAAACTTTTAAATATTTATATTTGTTTTCAATCTCTTTTTTATGTTTTACAAAATTTTGTGGATTTAATATTTCATTTAATTTATCTATTTCTTTAAAATATTCATCTCTTTCTTTTTGCATTTTTTGTGATAAAATTCTAATGCTAAATATTTTTTGTTCTAGTGGTAATTTTTCATTTCTTTCTTTATATTCTTTTTCTAACAATTCTTTATTATTTATTATTGTATCTATTTTTTTTATTTCTTCTGTTAAATTTATCTTTTGATTTGTTACTTTTTCTATATATTCCTCTTTATTTTCTAATTCTTCTAATTCTTCTTGTAATTTTTCTTTTTGTTCTGTATATTCTTTGGTTTTTTGTGGATTATATTTTACTTCTAATAATACTGAAATTTCTGCTAGCAAGTCTATAATCTTTTTTTTATCTTCTACCCCATATTTATTTTCTAATTCTTCTTTAAATTCTTCAAAATAGTCTATCATAAATTCATTGCTTCTAATCCATTTATTTAAAAATTTATGTCCTACTAGAATTCTTAAATTTTGATATATTAAATTATGGTCTATACTCTCAATTTCTTGTGGTATTGTAGTCCATGAATAGCCATTAAAATCACGTAATGGCTCAACCATGTGTATATTGTTTCCTGTATTTATTAAATTTGATATTGTTTCATCTATTAAAAAATAGTTGTCTTTTATGATTTTTTCTTTTTTTCCTATTTTTGCTATTGCATATAGAACTTTTCTTTCTATTGGGTAAGCTATTATTTCTTTATTTTCTTTATCTATTATGTAAGTTCTATTTTCTGGAATTTGATTATTTTGTTCTGACATTTTTAGAATTTTGATTGAATTACAATTGTTTTTTATAATTCCCATTAAATTTTCGATATATTCTTCTTTTGTTTCTATGTCTTTTTTTACTGTTTCTATATCTTTGTAACCTGTTTCTATTTTATATAAAATATTTAGGAGAGTGCTTTTAGCATTTTCTTCAAATTGTTTTTCTTCTAATAGTTTTTCTAATTCATTATTGTAATTTCTTTTTACTATTTTTTCTAAAAAGTTTTGTTTTTTTTCTTGCATTTTCTCTCCTTCCTTTTTTTATTCATTTTCTTCTGGTAAACTTGTATTTGTTCCCATTTTTAGTTCTTCTAGTCTTTCCTTTGACATTAATACTTCTCTTGGTTTACTTCCTTGGTAACCTGATATTATTCCTCTTTCTTCCATTTGGTCTATTATTCTTCCTGCTCTTGCATAACCTACTTTAAATCTTCTTTGTATAAATGATGTTGAGGCTTGACCTGTTTCTACTACTGTTTCTATTGCATCCATTAAGAATGGGTCTGTTTCATCATCTGCATCTGCTTCTTGAGCAATTTCTTTATCTGTTTTATTATTTTTTTCTATGCTTTCTAATATGTCTTCACTATATGTTGCTGTTCCATTTTGTTTTACAAAGTCTACTATTTTTTCAACTTCTTCATCTGATACAAATGCACCTTGGACTCTTAATGGTTTTGGTGCGCCAGATGGGAAGAATAACATATCTCCTTTTCCTAGTAATTTTTCAGCTCCAACAGAGTCTAAAATTGTTCTTGAGTCAACTTGTGAAGATACCGCAAATGCTATTCTTGATGGTATATTTGCTTTGATTAAACCTGTAATTACATCTACTGATGGTCTTTGTGTTGCTATTACTAAGTGCATTCCTGCCGCTCTAGCTTTTTGAGCTAATCTACATATAGCCTCTTCAACATCTTTGGCAGCTACCATCATTAAATCTGCAAGTTCATCTACTATAATTACTATTTGTGGTAATTTTCCTACACCTTCTTCTTTCTCTATAGCTTTATTATAGCCTTTTAAATCTCTTACACCTTTTTGTGCAAATTTATTGTATCTATCGTCCATTTCTTGTACAGCCCAAGCAAGTGCACCTGCAGCTTTTTTAGGGTCTGTTACAACAGGAATTAATAAATGTGGTATTCCATTATAAACTGAAAGTTCTACTACTTTTGGGTCGACCATTACTAATTTTACTTCACTTGGTTTTGCATTATATATTATGCTTGAAATTATTGTATTAATACATACACTCTTTCCTGAACCTGTTGAACCAGCTATTAAAACGTGTGGCATTTTTGCTATATCTGCTAATTGGATATTTCCGGCAACATCTTTTCCTAATGCTACTGTAAGTTTTGATTTATTATTTTGGAATTCTTCACTTTCTAATACTTCTCTTAAGTGAACTGCTTCTTTTTCTTTGTTTGGTACTTCAATTCCAACTGCTTGTTTTCCTGGAATTGGTGCTTCTATTCTTATTGTTTCTGCTGCTAAATTTAAAGCTATATCATCAGCTAAGTTGGCTATTTTACTTACTCTAACTCCTTCTGCTGGTTTTAATTCATAACGTGTAATTGCAGGCCCTACTGATACATTTTCTACTTTTGCTGATACTCCAAAACTATATAATGTTTTTTGTAATTTTGTTGCTGTATCTGTTAATGCTTTTGCTCCACCCTTTAATGCTTTTTTAGCTGGTTTTCCTAATAGTTCTATTGGAGGATATTCATAATTCTCATCTTCTACTACCATTGCATGTTCTAGTTGTAATACTTCTTTTGTTTTGTCTTCTTTCTTTTGTTCTTCTTGTTTGAATAAGTTATTTTCTATTACATCTGGTTGGTTATTTTCTTTTATTTCTTGCATTTTTTGTTTTTTAGTTTCTTTTGTTAATGGTGTTAAATCATCATTATCATGATTATATTTTTTTCTTCCAGTATTTTCTTCATCAATTAATCTTCCACCAAAGTTTATTTTTATTTGTTCTCCAACACTATTATCAGCTAAAGCTTCTTGTCTTGCTTGTTCCTTTGCTCTCCTCTTTTCTTCAAGCATTTCTTGTTTCATTTTTAATTGTTCTTCTCTATTTTTTTGCCTTTGTTCTAATCTTTCTTCTCTATTTTCTTGTGATTTTTCTATAAAATTATTTATGATTTCTGACGCATTTATTCCAAATACAAATACTGCTAAAATTATTACAATACCTACACATAAAATTATTGCTCCAATTGGTCCTAATAGTTTTACAAGTGGCACTGCAAGTATAGCTCCTAATGCTCCTCCACCTTTTTCTTGTGTTCCTAATGCATATGAATCTTTTACAACTTCTGATAAGCTTTTGTCTATTGTTAAGTTTCCAACATTCACTTGATATACACACATAAGTACAGCAAAGCTTATTAATAATATTGCACATTGAGCTAATTTTGAACTTAAATATTCATCATCATTTATTGCCATTTTTATTGCCATTGCAAATATTCCAATTGGTAATACATATTTTATTATTCCCATCATACCGCCTAAAATCTCATTTAGTTTTACTCCTATAACACCTGATTTAGCATATATCAATACACCTAATAAAATACTTATAACTATTAATGCAACTACTGCTAAATCAATATTTGATGCGTTTTTTTTGGTATTTTTTTTTCCTTTTTTACTTGATTTTCTTTTTGCCATTTTTACTAACATTCCTTTCTTACAAGGCACAAAATTTGATTAAAAATATTGTATTTTACAATTATTTTCCAAACTTATTCCTCCAATTTTATTGTCATTTAACGGAAAAAGGAGGGGAAATAATCCGGCCCCCATTTCCCTCCTTTTTGTATTTTTTTATTTTAATTCTTTTCTACTATTTTGAACAGTTTTTATTGTATCTTCTAAAGATATTTCCATTAATTTTAATGCTTCTGCAACATTTTTTTCTAAATTTCCTAAGGTTGTTGTTAGAACTTCCTCTGTGTGTTGTAATAATTCATCTGCATATTCTTTTGTTCCATTAGAAATTTCTCTTGATCTTTCATTTGCGTTTTCTATTATTTCTTTCTTTTGTTCATAAGCTTTCCTTGTTATCTCATGTTCATCTATCATTGAGATTATTCTATTTTCTGCTTCTTTAACAATTCCATCTGCTTCTTTTTGTGCTTCTACTAAAATACGTTGTCTTTCCTCTTTTACCCATTTTGCTTGTTTTAGTTCATCTGGAAGTTTTAGTCTTATTTCCTTAATTAAATCTAAAATTTCTTCTTTATCAACTATTCCTTTATCAGAGAATGGTAAACTTCTACTTTTTTCTATAACATCCTCTAAAGATTCTAATAATGTAAATATTTCCATGGTTTTGCCCCTTTCTAATTTTGGCTTTCTTCTAATTTTAAGAAAATAATTATTGCTCTTCCATATTTTCTTTTATCTGTTATTTGTATTTTTAATTTTTCATTTTCTAATTGTTTTAATATTCGTTCTTCTTGGTCTGTTTCTATAATAATTAATGATTTTTCATCAACTAATTTATTTTCTATTAATAATTTCACTGCATCTACAGCAAAATCTGAATCGTAAGGTGGGTCTATGTATATAATATCTATTTTTTCTTTTATTTTGTTTTTTAATAGTTCTTTATAATCCACATTATACAATTCTACTTTTTCTTTTAAATGTGTTTTTTCTATATTTTTATTTATAATTTTTATTGCATCTTTTGATTTATCACATAAGATTGTTTTTTTAGCACCTCGGCTTGCAGCTTCTAATCCTACTGCACCACTACCTGAAAATAAATCTAAAAAAACACTTTCTGGTATTTCATTTTGAATTATATTAAAAAGTGATTCTTTTACTCTATCTAAAGTTGGTCTTGTGGTTAATCCATCTAATGTAAATAAATTTGTTCCTCTAGCACTTCCACTGATAATTCTCATATTGTTTTACTCCTATGCTACTATTTTATTCCTTTTTCATTTAATGTCAATAGAATTAATAAAATTGTAATATACATTTAATAATTTTGTAATATTCGTTTTTAAATGTAACAAAAGAATCCATTTTTCCTGATGTTTGGTAAATGGATTCTTTATCTTTTATGATTGTTTTAGTGATTTTATTTCTTTTTCTGTTAATTCTGTAATTTCACTTATTTGTGTTATTGGCATTTTTAGTTTTAAAAGTTTTTGTGCTATTTCTATGTTTCTAATTTTTCTTTCCTCTTTTCTGCCCATATTAATATACATCTGGTTTTCATTTCTTATCATATCTACTACCGCTAACATTTTTCCATCACCTCCATTTATTTTTTCTATTAATTCTTTTGTTTTCTCTTCTCCTATTTTTTCTCCAAATAATATTAATATTATTCTTTTTAATAACTCTTCGTCATCTTTTTTTATACATGGTATTATTTTTTCTAGCATTTCTATTGTTTCTTCTGTACTTTCGCTTTTTTCTAGTAACATCATTTTTGATGTTAATGTTTTTCCTTGTAATAATTCTTCTTTTGTAAAATCATTGATATCTACTAAATTATAGTTTCCTGCTTTTATTTTTACACCGTCTAATGTTTCTTGGCTTTCTTCTAAATATCTTTTAGCATCCCATTTTTTCTTTCCCGTATACAAAACTATTGGTATTACTAATGGTAGTTTGTATTCTTTGTTTTTTATTTTTCTTATATCTACTGCACTTTTCATTATTTCTATTTCATATTCTAATATTCTATATGGCATTGTGTAGTCTATTTTTGTCTGATGCTCTATTAAGAAAAATATGTTTTTATCTTTATATTTATATACTATGTCTGCCTCTCTGTTTTGAAATATTTTATTTACAAAACTGCTGGTGTATTTTTCTATTTCTTCTGGTTTTAATTTTGTTTTTATTGTTTGATTTATTAAGGATACTGCTTCTTCTTTTTTATCTAATATTGTTCTAAATATTTTGTCGTGTTTATTTGTTATATTGTAGCTTTCTTTTTGATCTGATAATTTTGATATTTTATATTTTTTAAAAATATCTTTATATTTTAGATAGTCTCCATAAGTAAAAATTTCTATATTGCTTCATCTCCTTTATTATAATTATTTTTTATTCATTTGTCAATGTTTTTTCTATAGTAAATTTATATTTTTTATATTTCTTTTGTTTATTTTTTTGTATTAACCTCCTTTTTTCCTATTTTTTATAATATTTGTGGGATTTTTTTAGATTTATTTTTGTCCTTCCTAAGTTGTTTTGATTTAAAAATTTATAAGACTATACATTGACAAATAATGTATAGTCCTATATTATCATATTTTTTATTTAATTTCAACATAAATCGTTCGACAAATTTCGAGCTTATGTATTTGTAGAATTTTAGTTATGCTTCTACTGGGTAAACACTAACTTGTTTTTTATCTCTACCCTTTCTTTCAAACTTAACTGTTCCGTCTACTACTGCATATAGAGTATCATCACTACCTTTTTTTACATTAACTCCTGGATATACTCTTGTTCCTCTTTGTCTTACTAAAATATTTCCGGCTAAAACAAATTGACCATCTGCTCTTTTCACACCAAGTCTCTTTGACTCACTGTCTCTACCGTTATCTGTACTTCCCTGTCCTTTATGATGTGCCATTTATTTCTCACTCCTTTCGCTTAGCTAATTAATTTAAAGTCTCTTTTAATTAGCTTGTATTTTATTTATTTTCTTAATTAAATTCATTTAATTAATATGTAGTCTTTATAATTAAGCTTCTACTTTTTCTTCAGCTTTTGCAGCTGTTTTTCTTGCTGTTGATTTGATTGCTGTTATTTCAACTTTTGTGTATGGTTGTCTATGTCCTTGTTTTCTTCTGTAGTTCTTTTTAGCTTTCATTTTGAAAACAATGATTTTTTTACCTTTACCGTGTGAAACAACTTTTCCTTCAACTTTCATACTTTTAACATAAGGATTTCCAACTTGTACTTTTCCTTCATCTGATACTAGAACAACTTTATCAAAAGTAACTTTTTTACCTTCCTCTGCATCTAGTTTTTCGAAAAATACAACATCTCCTTCTGATACTTTGTATTGTTTTCCACAACTTTCAATTATTGCGTACATCTAAAATGCACCTCCCTTATCGTATACTCGCTAATCCTTTTATACAGGTAACTAAATTTGATTAGTGTTTATGAACCTTGACTAAGCGGATTACAGTTATTAATTTTACCATTTTTTTACTGAGCTGTCAACTGGTTTTGAAAATTTTCTTACTGTTTCAAGAAATTCTACTTTACTTTCATTTCTTTTACTTACATATACTGACAAACTACTATTCCTCCTTTTGCAAAGCCCTCTTTTCATAGGGCTGATAATTTTATTTATTTTTGTATTTCATTTCTTCAAAGTTACCTATGTTTTTATTTCTTTACATAATGATACTAGATTGAAAAGCCAGGGGCAACCCCGCAAGGGCTGCTAGCGCCGTGAAAGTTGCAATCGCCGCTAGAGGACACATAGCAGAAATATAGGCTACTGTAGTAACCAGGCGAACGAAGCCACCACCAGTTTGAATTGCTTGCACTTGGTTTTTTTGTGATATTATTTGAAGTACTGTATTTCGTGCTTCCTAAATTAATTTTATAATATTTATATTGTTTTCCTTCTGTTGCTATTGCACGGCCTCTTGTTATTCCATTATTATAACCATTGTCCCATATTTCTCCGCATGATAATAACCATAAATAATCTTCTGTTGGCTCAGTTGATGCTACATTATATGTTGGGATATAATCTTTTTTTACTTTCTTTATATTGTTCTTTATACTTAATGAATTATATGTTGTTCCATTTAATGTTCCTCTTAATGGAGCTTCTTTCCATCCTCCTGAATTTGTAGCACTACTATTCATTTGTGCTGATGTTATTAAGAAATCTACATATTCAAAACTTATTCCAGCTCTTTCCGTTCTTGTTGCTGAGCCATATGCTGTTGTTGGTTCTGCTAATTCATCATGATTAAATCCTAATATTCTTACTTTTTTTCCATCTAATGTTGCCTTATCGCCAACCTTTAATGTTTTTTGTACTCCGTTTACTGTTACTGTTGCAGTTTCTGTATCATCTGTTATTGATGTATCATTTGATATTGCTTTTGCTATTTCTACTATTTCACTCCATGAATATTCTATCGAATCATCTTTTGTTGTTATTTCTTCTACATTACTATCTTTACTTACACTATTTATATATGCTGTTACTTTTATATTACTATATTTTGTATTTTGAGTTAATCCTGTTACAGGATAACTTTTATCTGTTGTTCCTTGTTTTTTTACTGTTCCTCCTACTGAATATTTATATTCTGTTATTGCTCCTTCCGGATAATCGTTTTCTACATTTATTTTAAAACTATCTTTTTTTACTTCACTTATTGTTATTTGTGGTGCACCTAATATATTTTCTACTTTTGCTGTTATATTTTTTGTTTTTCCA
>ULWT01015287.1_pt1 | contig 10905 bp, 11 predicted proteins | sample 1960611 | NCBI WGS metagenome assembly ULWT01 (sample SAMEA4835819, study PRJEB28245) | human gut metagenome | biome: gut microbiome; material: fecal sample | place: Denmark | collected 2008
GATGAAGCTTATTATCAGGAATATAAAGATATTCTTATTAGGGTGATAGACAATGAGAAACTTCCGATTGTTTATAATGTGAATTTCGGACATGCTACGCCACGATGTGCGTTACAGTATGGTGCTATTGCAAAGGTAGATATGAAGCAGAAAAAGATTTATGTGAATAGGTAGGAGCGAATACTATGGCTGTATCATATAACAAATTATGGAAATTATTAGTTGACAAAAAAATGAGCAAATCTGATTTGCGTAAAAAGGCAGAAATTGCCCCGAATACAATGACAAAATTGCGACGTGATGAAGAGGTAAGTCTTACAATTCTTAGCAAAATCTGTAAGACTTTAAATGCAGATTTTGGCGATATTGTGGAGTATGTACCGGATGCAGAAATTTGGGATTTGTATGATGAAAATAGGGAACTTCTTGGAAAGGACCATGTCAGGGGTGAGCAGTTACCGATAAATGGATACCATCTTGTGGTACATGTATGGATTCGCAATTCCAAGGGAGAGTATCTGATTTCGCAGCGCTCGGCAAACAGACCAACATATCCGCTGATGTGGGAATGTGTGGATGGTTCAGTGGTAAAAGGGGAAGATAGTTTGCAAGGTGCGCTTAGAGAAGTAAAAGAAGAAGTAGGGGTAGATTTATTACCGGAAAAAGGACAGGTTATTTTGTCTGATATAAAGAAAATAGAGTTTGGTAAAGTAGTTAATAAAATTGTAGATGTTTGGTTGTTCGAGTATGATGGAGAAGTTGATTTAAGTAATGCTAAAACAGATGAAGTGGCGCAGGTTGCGTGGATGGACAGAAGTCAGATAAAAGAATTGTTTGATGCAAATATGTTTATGCATACATTGGAGTATTTTTTTACGGAAGTGGAGAAAGAAGGGAGATAAATGTTTAAGTTAATATTTGATTTAATAACAGAGCCATTAGGGTTACCAATTGAATGGTACTATGAATGGATTATTCTATTAGTTATTGGAGAAATAGCATATCGTGTGGCATATGATAAGGTGGGTGTTTTGTATCAAAGCGGTTCTATATCTGGAAGATCTGCAGGCTCATTTTTTCATTGGATAATTCGTACTGTTGTATTTGTGGCAATATGGGCAATAACATATGGAGTGATTTGGATTGGCAAATTTGTTATGGCACATAAAATACAGGTCGCTATTGGTATATGTAGTATTGTGTCGGTTGTTATAGCCGTAAAAATATTAATTTGGATTAAAGAACGAAATGAATTAGTCAAAGTGCCAGTAAATGTTGAAGATGATGATAACCGGTAAAATGCTTTAAAAATAAAGAAAGTTGGTGAATATATGAAGGAAAAAGAACATCAATCCATAGAGTGGAAGGAGTCATGGCAGGATGAATATTTGAAATGGATTTGTGGATATGCCAATGCCTACGGTGGAACAATATACATAGGTACGGATGACGATGGTAATGTTGTAGGTATTGATAATGCAAGAGATTTATTAGAGCGAATTTCTAATAAGATTACAGATACAATGGGAATCATTGCAGATGTAAATCTGTTATATAAAGGCAAACTTGAGTATCTGCAGATAATTGTTGATAAATACCCATCTTTAATAAGTTTTCGTGGGAAATATTATTATCGTTCCGGAAGTACCATGCGTGAAATTACCGGGAAGGAATTGGAAAGGGCTTTGTTAAAAACGCAGGGAAGAACATGGGATGGTGTGCCTCTACCAAAACTGACAGTAGCTGATTTGAAGCAAGATGCAATACAGTTATTTAAAGATAAGGCAGTGAAAAGAGGAAGGCTTACAAAGGAAGAAGTTAGTGTGGAAGATACTATATTGATGGATAACCTGCACCTGATTGATGAAGATGGATATTTGATAAGAGCAGCAATGCTTGCGTTTTATAAAGATCCAGAGAAGTGGGTAACAGGTTCTTATATCAAAATTGGATATTTTGGAAAATCGGATTCGGATTTGGTGTACCAGGATGAGGTGCACGGTCCTTTGATAGAGCAGGTAGATAAGACAGTAGATTTGGTATACACGAAATATATGAAGGCATTGATTGATTATGAGGGTGTCCAGAGAATTGAGCAATTTATGTTTCACAAGGACGCATTCCGTGAGATTTTGTTGAATGCAATTGTTCATAAGGATTACAGTAGCTGCAATCCAATCCAGATTAGTGTTTATGAGGATAAGATATATATTTGGAACGATGGTGAGATGCCTCCAAATCTGGATTCTACTGACAAGTTGTTTATGAAACATTCATCAAAGCCTTATAATCCGAAATTGGCTAATGTCTTTTTCAAAAGCGGTATGATTGAAGCTTGGGGAAGAGGATTTGAGAAGATTAGGGAAGCCTGTGCGTTGTATGATGGACCATTGCCGGAATACGAGATTAATGAGGCTGGAATTATGGTTCTTTGTAAGGCTTGTGATAAGTATCTGGGGTTGTTGAGGAATGATGGTCAGCATCATGACCAAGTTGGTCATGATGTGGTCATGATGATTTTGGATTTTTGTAAGGAGGCAAAATCTGTACCAGAAATTATGGAGAACTTTGGCTTTGAAAGTCGTACAAGTTTTAGAAGAAAGTATTTAAATGCTTTGGTGGAAGAGGGTAGATTAAAGATGACCATGCCGGATAAACCTAAGAGTAAAAATCAAAAATATTATTCATAGGAGATATTGATAACCACATCATAACCAAGTTGGTTATGATGTGGTTATCATGACAACATTCAATATTTTAAAAGGATAAGAACTGGAAATAAAAGTAGTGTATCAATAGCAGGTATGATAGAATAGTTTTGAATATGCTTGTAATTGCAAAGCGAAAAATTGAATAGAGTGATAAAAGAAAAAGGCAATTTACTCTAAGGACTGAATATTGGACACAGGAATACTCTATAATTGAAATGTTGAAAACATCAAATGTTTGTTGTTTTATAAAAAATAGATTTGAGGTGTTAACAATGAACGAAAGTGGAATTACATCACAATACGGTTTTCTTTTTCAGAGGAAAGTATTTGTTTTATATGTATTAGAGAATATGAATGTTAAGCAGAGATTTTGTTTTGAAGGAAAAGATGACGTAGAAATAGCAGCAGATGAAAAAATATATGAGTTGGATTCATCAGAAAGTAATTGTGTACAGGTAAAAAGTGGTCAGGTTGATCAGAGCTGCTTTTCTAAAGTGGTAGGAAATTGGTTGCTTTTAGATAGTGTGAAACCGGAGCGATATACACTATTTATCGAGAATGAACTGAAATTTGATTTATCATTAGAAAATGTAATAAATGAAATGTTGGTGTTTGTAGAAAAAGGAAAAAGTAAGAAAAAAACATCTATAGCATACAAGGTTTATGAGCAATATAAAGATGACCTCGAAAATGATGATGCACAAAAACTGAAAGATGATATAAAAAACATAATTGACAAAATTAAAATCGACAAGTGTTCAATTGATGAATTGGATTTAAGACTTGAAACGATATTTTTCGAAAAGTACTGTACGGATATTGTTGAGTACAACATTGCTAAGAGAAAAAGGTTAGAGAAATTTATTCAGGATATAAATAAGCAAATAGATGAATCAATAAAACAAAAGAAAGCATATTCATTAGTGTTCTCAGAACTAATGAAACTGATTGTTACGGTGAGCGAAGAAATAAGTGACAAATCTTACAAAGTGGACATAAAATTATTAAAACCAGTTTTTTCGGAGAAGGCTAAAAAGATTGTTGATGAAAGAAAGAAGAGAGAAGTAAAGCAATTGTTTTTAGTTAATTCACAGGAAGAATTTGTTTTAAGAGGAATTGTTAACGAGCTATTTTATAAAGATTTTCGCGATGTGTTTGCAGAACAAAAAGAGATGGACATATCAAATCTAGAGGAGTTTGCTAAGGAAAACTATGACATTGCAAAAGACGAACTTGGCGTGAATTGTACACCAAAAGATTTGTATGATCGTACAACGTTAATGGCGATAGATAGTGAGATTATTCCTAGAGGTCCAATGTACCAAAATGGATGTTACATATATTTAACAAGTGATGGGATAGATGAAGAGTTGCAGATAGAGTGGGGGGAAGAAAGTGAAGCTGAATGATGTAATTAAAGAAGCTGAATATGCTGATATAATTTTGTCACTTTTGATGGAACCTTATCGTATCAACTCTGTTACTAAAATGATTTTTTTTGCTTTTTGTATAAGATATGAAGACAATTTTGCTTCATATAGGAGTAGAACGAAAGACTTTGTGGATGTTTTTTTTGAAAATATCTCATTAAAGTTGGCAACAAATTATAAGGATATAGAAAAAATATTGTGTGTTTTAAAGATACTTGTTAAATCGGGAAAAATATCCATTACAGGGGATAGTATAGAAGTCATGGATGAGTTAGAGCATAGCACGGAAAATGATTTTATAAAAATGTGTAATGGGAAAACACCAAATCCAATATTGGAAATTAATAAATTGGATGCGACAGCAGTAATTGAGGAGGTGATTCGGTATGTTTAAAGTTGAGGTGATTCGTTTTAATCATGCTGATGAGTTTCAAGAGTACAAGTTTTCTGAACATTGTTTTGTTTATGGAAAGAATACTCGTGGAAAAACGGCGTTGACAATAGTTATTGATTATATTTTAGGTAGTAGCGATAAGTTGATATATCAGGGATTGGATAATATAGATAGTATTGAAGCATTGCTTAAAAATGAGAGGACAAGTTTATGGATAAAAAGAACAGTTAAAGAAGGAGGATATTTTTATAGAAGAACTGAAGAAAGTGATTATTCAGAGGTAAGTGCTGATACATACAAGGATAATATTTGTTTAATTTTGACACAACTTCGTAACAATAGATATTTAGAGATTTATAATAAGGTATTTGATGAACATCCTTCATTTAGATCCTTCAATTTCTTAAATTATATAGAGGAAAAAGGACTTGGAGATTTAAGTACCGTATTCACCAAGGCGAAAGAGTTGAAGCATAATATTAGAATTAGAAATATAATGAACTTTTTCTTTAATTTTGAGAATATCGAACAAATTTATGAGAAAGAACTTTTGCTTGATACCAAAAGTAAAGAATTGGAAAAGTTATCCTCAACTTATCAGGAGTATAGCAGAAGTAAAGTGCAGCAACAGAAAATTTTTAAGGAGTTACAGCTTGATTATACGGGAAAGTATAGTGCCGATTATAAAACATTTTGTGATTTTAGAAGTTCTTATGTGAGAAAAGCAAAAGCAAATTCGAAAGATTTGGTATACTTATCTCAATCTTCGTTTTCGCTTGCAGAAGAAATAAAAATATACAATTTTATGAAAAATCAATCTAGTAACATGGTTGACCGGAAAGAGAGAATTAAGCGACTGCTTTCAATTATGAGTGAGATTGTTAGTGATGAGCCTGATTATGAAGAGTATACAAGGTTTATCAAGGATACAATAGAAACTCTTGACGAAGAGAATGTTATTTTATCATTAACTGACTATAACAAGGCAATCAAGGATATAGAGAAGGAAAAGAAAAAACTGGATTACCAAATTGAACTTCTAAAAGCATCGTCTGAAAAACTTTCTTATGAAGATGCGATGAAAAAAGTTGGTTTATTGGAGCACATATTTGTTGTTTTGCAAGAGGAAGTAGATATCGTAAAATATCATGATTTATCTCAAGAGGTAGAAAATTTAAAGAAGGAGATTAAGAAATTGAAGTCATCATTCAATCAAAAAAAGATTAATGACTTTAACAAGAGATTAACAGAGATTTACCTTGGAAGTGGATTAGAGATACAGCATTTGCAGGATGATATTCAAGAAGAAGGATTTGCATTAGAATTTGATCCGTTTAGATTATGCTTATCGGCAAAACATAAAAAAGGTGATAATATTGTTAATTTTATGCCAGGAAGTATGGCACGTCAGACACATATTCAAATGTTGGTTTATCTTACAATGTTTGAATATTTGAACAAGAATTTTAGTGGTTTTATCTATATGCCGCTATTAGTTATTGATTCCGCAAATCAACCTATGGGAGTAGATAGCTTTGAAAAGGTTTATCCAGTCTTAGTTGAAATGGCAGAAGAGGTTGGAATACAAACAATATTTATGTCTAAGGATATGATTAGTGGAATTAAAGACGATGATTTGATTGATATATCAGATGGATTAAATAAATTTCATAAGGCGTAGATATAGGTATCGTTGATACTCGTTTAAGTTTTAGAAAAAGAGGATGAAACGAATTTTATAGTGTGTAGACTCACCAGTCTAAAATTACTATGAGACTGGTGAGACCAAGATGAGACTGGCTAAGGCAAAATGTTTCTCCAACTTGGGGAACAATTAATTAAATTTATTCATAGCATCCACATAATCCTGCAATCCGTTTTCTCTCAATGCCAATTTGGCATACAGCAGAGGTGCCTCCTCTGCCAAAAGTTGGATGTGCTTAAAGGTGATGGATAAATGATAAAGTGTATTTTAGATGATTACGCAAGAGACAGTTATTTTTGCTTGGTTTTATATATGGTTGTATTATAGAAAAGGAAAATGTGATACTGGCAGCAATAGGTATGGCTCTAAAGATAGCGGATGTGGTTGTAATGTAGATATATTGGACTAAGAAAAACGATGCAGATTTGTTATTTGGAGATAACCAAACAAAATTATATAGAAAGAAGAAGGTAATAAAATGGCAATTGATATAGTAAGAGGTGCAATTAAGAATCAAATAGCATCAGCAGATTTGATAGAAACTATAAATGGAGTTCAAAACGAGTATACGGGAACTCTATTTTTGGCATATCCACTATCGGCGACGGCAGAAAGTGTTGTGACTATTGATGCGTTGTTAGTAACAAAAGAAAAAGGTATTATTGCGTTTATCTTTGATAGTGGAGCAGAACGTGAAGAACAGCAAGATAGTTTATATTATCAGATAACCAATACCTTAAATAATTATGAGACTTTAAGAAAAGGAAGACGTTTGGCTGTTGAACCGAATGTTATTACATATTGTGTTGAATTTGAGGTGCCAGAATGTTCAGATGAGTATATATATGCGTCTAGGGATAATTTGAAAGAGATACTAGAAAATAGTATTGGAAATTTTGATTCGAATTATTATGAGAAACTAATTGAGGCTTTGCAAAAAATATCTACTATGAAACCTAAAAAACAGCGAAGAAATGTGGTAAAAGAGTCTTCGCGAGGTGCTATAATGAAAAATATTGAAAAGCAGATAGCTAATCTTGACCAGTGGCAAAAAAAAGCTGCATTTGAGGTGCCAGAAGGACCTCAGCGTATCAGAGGGTTGGCGGGATCTGGAAAGACTGTTGTGTTGGCCCTTAAGGCTGCATATTTACATGCACAATATCCAGACTGGAACATTGCTGTTACATATTATACACGTTCGCTATCGCAGCAATTTAGCGAAATGATAGCAAATTTTTCACGTGAATTTATTGGTGATGAACCTGATTGGAATCGGTTGCATATTATACACGCATGGGGAACATATTCAGAGGAAGGTATTTATTCGATAGCGGTTAGAAAAGTGGGATTAACTCCATTGAATTATACAAATGCAAAGAGTAAGTATGGTTCAAATGGGGCATTCGAGGGTATTTGCAGAGAAGCGGTATGTGCTTTTGGTAATCAGACTTATGAAGAATATGATGCTATTTTGATTGATGAAGCTCAAGATATGCCGAGCGATTTTTTTAAACTTTGTTACAGCCTCTTAAAAGAACCTAAAAGATTAGTGTTTGCATATGACGAATTGCAGAATCTAGGGAATAATAGTATGCCATCTTTGGAAGAAATGTTTGGACTCAATATGGATGGAACGCCTAAAGTTGTACTTGAGAACAAAGTAAATGAAGCTAGACAGGATATTGTATTACCTATCTGTTATAGAAATACTCCTTGGGCTTTAACTTTGGCACATTCGTTAGGTTTTGGAATCTATAGACCAGAGGGATTAGTACAGTTATTTAGTGACACGGATTTATGGACGGATATTGGATATAAAGTTATTTCAGGTACATTAGAAAATGGGAAACATGTAAAATTGATGAGGAGCGAGGAAGCATCACCTACATATTTTAAAGACTTACTAGATAAGGATGATGCTGTATTAGTAGAAAGGTTTGATAACTGTATACAGGAATATAAGTGGGTATCGGAGCAGATTAAGAAAAATATCGAGGAGGATGAATTAGACCCAGATGATATTTTAGTAATATTTCCAGATACGTATTATGCAAAATCGGAGTATGCAGAATTTAGAAAATTTTTAATTTTAAATGGAATCAATTCTAACCTAGTAGGTGTTGCGACAAGTAGAGATACGTTCAAAACAGAGGGATGTATTACCTGTTCTCATATTTATAGAGCTAAGGGAAATGAGGCTCCTATGGTATATATATTGAATGCCGATTATTGCGCACAAAATATAGAACTTCGAAAAGTTCGTAACATTTTATTTACAGCTATCACTAGATCACGTGCATGGGTAAGAATTTGTGGAGTTGGTGATGGTATAGATATTCTTTTGAATGAAACAAAACATTGCACTGATAAAGGATATGCACTGGAGTTTAAAATACCGACTGAAGCAGAGTTGAAAAAAATGAATTTGATTCATCGTGACAGAACGGAACAAGAGATACGTGAAATGAAGAATGCTTCAAAAATGGCAAAAGATTTATCAAGATTAATTAAAGAAGGAAAAATAGATGTTTTTGCTATGCCAGAATTAACAGAACTGTTTCAAAACATTGATGATAGAAGAGATGTATATGATGAAGATGAGTTTTAATAAGAATCTTGATAGAGTTTCGATGCAGATACAAAATACGTTAGAACAGATGCAAGAATTGGGGTATATACTGTATTATAATATTCCAAAATGCGAAAAATACGGAGGAAAAGAAATTTTAACGTGGAATAATCATATAGGCGGGAGAGAAGTAAGTAGTAAATATTTTTTGAGAGTTAAACAATATATGAAAATACTATCGGACAATGCATTCTTGGCAATTTTAAGCGATTATTCACTGGTAAGATGTTCTTTTGTTTTTGTTGATAATAAGATTATTTCAGAAAATTTGCTATGGTGGCCATGTCCTATACAAATTGATAGTAATATGGTTGAAGAATTTGGTTTGTTAGAAACAATGGAGATGATTTTAGAGGATAAAGAAGTAGAAAAGTATATCAGAATGAGAAGTCCTATCAGAATGGATTTTGATGTGGAAAATGATACAGAAGAACATCCGGGTGCTCATTTACATATGGAACATGAAGAATGTAGAATTAACACCGATGAACCTATTTGTTTCAACAGATTTATAAATTATATCATAAAATCGTTTTATCCTGGTTGGAAGGTGGAGTTTAAAGAATATGATTATATTAATTTTAAATATGATAAACCAAAACATAAAATAACATATAATAATAGGACTAAAATAATGATTGAATAAGAAATAAAAGACACAGATTGTCTCTGGTATTTCCTAAAGAAAACCAGAGACGAAAGTGTAAGGTTTAATTAAATTCATTTATTGCGTCCACATAATCCTGCAATCCGTTTTCTTTCAATACCAGCTTGGCGTATAGCAGAGGTGTTTCCTCTGCCAACCGGTATAGATATACAATATCATTCGGATCATCAAAGATAACAGAGGAATTACATTCCTTGCAACAGATAACAAGAATTGCGTTCTCGCCGGTATTGATGATAATGGAGTCTGTGGCGGATTCGTACATACCGAATTGGAAATCAAGATTGTTGTTCATGGCGGTCTTCCTCCCACAAATATTTTGCACCATCCAGCAGGTCAATAATAGCTGTTAGCATATTGGTGTATTCGGTTTGTAATTCCTTAATGGCTTCCGAAGAAGGAAGAGTATCGGGAGTGCAGTTTGGTGCGGTAAATGCTTTTTGCATTTGAAGTAATTGCAGATACAACGCATTTACAGTTTGTACCAAAGGATATATGGTTTCTTTCTTACCAACAACACAGATGCAGGAACGGACAAAATAATCTTTCTTCATCATTCCGCTGGCAAGAACACGGGCTTCGATTTGTTTTCGTTCAGCGTCAGTAATTCTGAAGCTGATGGTTGGATTTTTATGTTGATTGCTCATGGTAATGCTCCTTTCGTTTTGGCTGTGGCAGAAGGCGTAATAGATAACCTGACAGCCACAGGAATTTATTCATTGTGAGTAATAAAAAAGTAGATTATATCAAGCCGATGGAAAATTATCGGTGCAGATACTGCAACTAATTTGCTACTAAAAAGTTTCAAAACGATGTGAAAAGCGTGATATTTGGTGAAGCAGATATGCCTGAAATGTAGGAAATATCAGCATTTGTTGGAAGACGATAAAATATAGGGGAAGAGTTTGAGTAATGGATTTTGCCTCGCAAAGCTTGTATTTATGGGCTTTGTGGGGCTTTTTCTTTAGTTAATGGTGTGGTAATGGTGGCATTTTCAGCTATTCTTCTTGGAAAAACTTTATTTGGTATTCTAAATAAATATGCGGAGGTACTGCATGGATAAAGCATTACTTACCACAAAGGATGCAAACAGTCTTATTGGCTGTTCGCAGTCAACCTTGAGGAACTATGAGGCTGTAGGTCTTTTAGTCCCAACAGTAAAGGTTGGCAATCGGAGATATTACTCTGGCAATCAGGTTACTTATTTTATTCTTGACTGCTGTAGCGGTAGTATTGATGATAGAATTGAACAGTGGTACTTTTTATCAAGCTCTGAGGTTGGAAAAAGGTTTGCTATAAGCTATGAAGACTTAGAGGAACTTGACCAAAAGAACTGGATGAGGAATTAGGATATTCCAAGTATGACTAC
>ULWT01072417.1_pt1 | contig 10736 bp, 18 predicted proteins | sample 1960611 | NCBI WGS metagenome assembly ULWT01 (sample SAMEA4835819, study PRJEB28245) | human gut metagenome | biome: gut microbiome; material: fecal sample | place: Denmark | collected 2008
GAAGGAGATAACTATTCGTACAGATCAATGAGTATATCTGATGATATTGCAGATCTATATGTAGAAGAGGGATACTTGGAAGAAGTGGAAGACAATAAATCTACTAAAGTAGTAGATCTAATAGATAATCTGGTAGATCAGTATGATAAGGATTACAAAGAAGTAATGGATAAATACTCAGAAGGTAAAGTACCACCTTGTGTTAAGCTAGAAGCTGAGACAGTGTACTATAACCTTACTAAAGTATTAAATAAAATTAAAGAGGAACTGATTAATGAATAAATTGGTTAAGACCGTATCTAGAACCGATTTATACAGAGAATTTCTAAATAGCCTTAATGGTATACTTAAGCTTACAGACAGGGAGTTAGAGTTGTTAACAACATTTATAGATATAGATGTCAATACACCAAAACTCCCTAATGTAAGGAAGAATGTAATAAGTACTGAGAATAGGAAATATATTAAACGTACTTTAGGTATTACTCCTGATAATCTTAGTAGATACATAGCTAAGTTCAAACAGCAAGGCATATTAAGGGTAGGTAAAGCAGATGATGAAGTAATGGTCAGTAAAGCTTTGATACCTGAAATAATCGGTGATAGAGTACAAATCACAATAATATTAAAAGTTAATAAAGATGAAGATGAGGTCATTCCTGCTTGAGGCAGGATCTATAATAGCGTGGAAGAAGTATCCTTATATTAAGAAGTTATGGAGTAAGATTAGAGGCAAACAGTTACCATTTAATATGTTTACTATAGTAACTAATAGGACAGAACTACTTACTTCAGATTATATGAAGGATATAGAGATATATGAACCAATACGCAAATATAGTAAACAAGAGCAATCTAAGATAAGTGTACTTGCGAGTGACACATTATATAGCAGTGATTGGGTAGATGTAGCAGCATTAATAAATATAATTAGACCTAATACGTTAAATGGTCCTATTACATTAGCTACATGTAAATACTATAAGAAGGTTGAATGGCATGAGAAATTAGACGAGTATATATACTAAACTAAGTAATAAGTACAACTTACCGTATCAAGTGGTTGAAGTAATATGTAACAGCCCTTTCAAGTTTACTAATAAGGTAATAACAGAATTAGATCCTAAACCGGTTATGTTTGCTTACTTAGGAAAGTTCAAAATAAAGAAGAGATATGAAGAAGAAGCGAAAAATTGATATGTATGACCCACAGATATATCCTAGGAAGCTATGGGTAGCTGTAGGACCAGAAGAATTAGATGAACAATTTAAGTTCTACTTAACAGATAAATCTGGGGTAATAGAAAACATAGACGAAGAGTTTGAGCAAGAAGGTATAGCAATGAGTACATACTCAGTATGTAGAAAATCAGACGGATTGTATGGGTGTTTAGTATATGCTCCTAACTTAGAAGTAATTACAGACGATGCAATACCACATGAAGCAGTACATGTAGCTGACTATATGTATGAAGAATTAGGCGTACATGCTGTAGAGTCATACTCTCAAGGAAATGAAAATTATGCTTACTTGGTTGGTTGGGCTGCTGGTTGCATCAGTAAAACTATAATTAAAGAGAAACAGAATGATATCTGATCATATATTTCAATGCATGAAAGAAGATAGTAGTGATTACTATCCTACTTCAGGATATAGAATAATACCCGGAGTTAGAGAAGTGCCAATAGAGATAGCATATAAAACTCTTTACATATGTGATCTTATGCATAAATATATAAACACACCGGATATTAAAATACTTAATAAATTAAAAGAAATGACACACGAAGAAAGCAAAAATATGTGGGAACTGGAGAAAAAGAACTCTAGACCAGAACTATTCACTAAACCAATGAAAAAGTTATATGATGTAGTTGAGAAATGTATTGAAGATGATATTATCAGATATGATGATTTCACAAGCGATATGATTGATGAACTTACTACAGTAATGGTAGAGAATGGTAAGAAAGAAGAAGAAACTACATTAGATAGAGCAGAACAAATTGATCAGATTTGCAATAATTTAACTAAAAAGTATGAACAGAAATATAGTACCAGAGAGTCTGGAGTAGGAGTTGCAGACGTACACACAGATAGTGTAGAAGTACAAGACACTAAAGGACTATGTGAATCCGAATGTGCCACTGTAGAGAGCACTAACGATAGTACAGAGATTGCATAAAGAAAAGTATTTAGGATATAAAATTGATTGAATTATGGTAAAGTATATAGCGACAAAGAGAGAAGGCGATGTAATAGTAGCGAACTTCGAAGAACAAAAAGTAAGCAAAGCTACATATGGCAGTGGATTTGATTATAGTTATACAATAACTGAACCGGGTGAATGGATTGTGGATGGTGAAAAGTTATTTGATGTTAAAGAAGGAGACGTCGTACTTAAGATGTACTCTGTTACAGATAATTGGGAAGAAAAAGAATATATTAAGTTAAGTTCTCCCGAATTGAAGGACTACTATCGTAGAAGAGATGAACACAATAAACGACGTGAACTTGAGAAACCATGTAACGATTGCATTTGTTGTGGAAAAGCTTAACGTATGGAAAAAGTACTAATAAATAAACGAGGAGAAGCGATATCATTTAACACTGAATCGAACTCTATTACTCCAATGATAGACAATATCACATGCAACTTATACTAGACAAATAAAGATGGTCAAGTTGTTACTAATAATGAAGTTATTGACGTTAAAAAAGGAGAATTTATACTATACTGCAGATTATGGTAGAAAGATAAATATATAACAAAAACAGTAATTATATCTGATCCTACAACTACTTATGATTTGAACGAATGGTATAAAGAACTAAATAAACAGGATAATGAAACTATTTGATATAGTCGGTGGTAAAGTTGTAATTCATTCTGATGCATTAGGTATCCCATGCTTTAAAAAGGTATGGGATGCTGATAAAGCAGATAAAGAACATGCTACTAAAGTAATTAGTTACATTGTACTTAAGAATAAATGGAATAGTCCTTATGTACTAAGTATGGATCCTGATAGCATCGAATCCAAGTTGAAAGAAGAACTATTCGATGATGTTAATTATGAATTATCTGCAGCAGAAGTAGCATGTGAAGAGCAGTTTAAAGAGTTCTGCAATACTCGTCTACTTAGGATGTTACAGAATATGAGACGTAAGCTTGACAGTTTCAGTGATTACTATGAAGAATCATTAGGTGAAGACTTGGATGAAAAGAAGATCGAGAAGTATTTAGCTGGATTTGAGAAGGTAAAAGGAGCTTATATTACTCTAGATTTCTTGGAGAAAGCAGTTAAAACAGAAGAACTTAGTACATCTAAAGTCAAAGGTGATTCTAAGGTTAATCCATATGAATTGACAAGATAATACATCAATTACAACTTAAATTAAACAACACGTTATAATAGATAAAATTAAACTAATATGAAAAAGCAGATTGATATTGTCATTGATATGACTAAAAGCAAAGAAGAGATTTGGGCACAGATTGATGAAGCATACAATACTTTGAGAGCATTGAATGTTAAGAAACCTAGTCTGTGGAAGAGAATCAAATCTTGGTTCTAAACCAAGCGACGATATGGGGTTACGTCGTTAAAGAAAGAACCCCAATATATATTGGGGTATAACGTAATTGGCAGCGTCGCCGGCTCTAACCCGGTATGATTTGTGTGGGTTCGAATCCTACTGCCCCAACTGATTAATTTTTTTATTATGTCGTATAGAGATATTGATCCCAAATTAGCAGGTATATATATATTCAAAAATAATATTAACAATAAGTGCTATGTAGGTCAAGGAGTATCGTTGAGGAAAAGAATAAAGCATCATTTCAGTAATATGAAAACTAAACGTTACGACTTACCTTTATATAGAGCTATTGAAAAATATGGTATTCATAACTTTACTATAGATATATTAGAATCATTTATCCCCGACGACAGTTTAACTTCTGAGGATTTAATTAAGAAATTGGATGATTTAGAAATAAAATATATTGATTTATATAAAGCTTATACAGAGGGATATAATTGTACTAAAGGAGGGGATTATGGAGTACTTGGTTTGAAGATGACTAAGGAACAGAAACAAAAGATTTCAGAAATATCTAAACAAAAAGCTCAAAACTATTATAAACCTGTCTATTTATACAATATAAAAGATAAATATACAATATATGCCATTAGTGTGACACACGCTTCTAACATTGTCCGTTTTCATAGATCTTGTATTATAAGATGTGCTAATGGAAAATACAATGAAACTCATGGGTATTTAGCAGCTTATTCAGAGGAAGAGTTAAAAGCAAAGATATCCTCTTATAAGAGGAAAAGTTTTAATAGTACAAAATATTAAGATATTGAAGTATGGCGCGCATACAACGTAACCTCCTAAGTCACTAACTATGTAAGGAAGCTCATAGTTAACACAGCTCATGATGGACCTAATCGTAAGTAGGTGAGTTTGACAGAGTTCTCAGATAAACTGTAGTTTAACTAAACTAAGAGAATTACAATCAATTTAATGGTAGACTTCAATAAATAGATAAAAAATAGTAATAAGTTTAGATAGCCAGCCCTCAAGTTTTTGGAGACTGGCTCTTATTGTTAGTATCCTGCAGGTACATCAGAGTACTTTAAATACTGGGATGAGTAGATGGATAGATGTAAGTATGGTTATACTGCTGATGATGGAGATTTCATTAGTGGGTATAACTATTTTTATTTAAACTTCTGTCCTATTCAAAGAATTATCTATACTACAATTACTAATCCAGATGGATCTACAACTACTAAGAAAACACGTGATTTGTAGTTCCCAGACTTCTATGACTATGACTATTACTTCTTCTTAGCAGTAGAAGATGCAGAAGAACAAAGCAAACATTTATGTGCATTAAAGAGTAGACGTAAGGGTTATTCATATAAGAATGCAGCAATGGCATGTCGTAACTACTATCTATTTGCAGGTAGTAAAACATATATCTATGCTAGCAATAAGCAATACTTAACAGAGGATGGTATTCTTACTAAAGCATGGGACTATATGGACTTTATAGATAAGAATACAGCTTGGGGTAAGAAGAGATCTGTTAATACTCAGATGCGTAAACGTGCCGGTTTCTTTACTAAAGATGAGTACGGTAATGAAATTGAGAGCGGTTATAAGTCAGAGATTATTGGTGTTACTCTGAAAGATAATCCCGATGTAGTTCGTGGTAAAGCTGGTAAACTTATTATATTTGAAGAGGCTGGTTCATTCTCTGAATTAGGTGCAGCATGGCAAATTGCTAGACCGTCTGTAGAACAGGATGGTATGGCGTTTGGTACTATGATTGCATTTGGTACTGGTGGTGATGAAGATAGCCACTTTGAAACACTAAAAGATATGTTCTATAATCCAGATGGTTATAACTGTTTAGGATTTAAGAATATATGGGATGAAACTCCATCTGATAAACTGTGTGGATTCTTTATTCCTCAGTATACTAATATGGACTTCCGTGATGAGAATGGTAAACGTGTTTACATGGATGATGATGGTAATACATTATATAAGAAGTCTGTAGAGTATATATTAGCTGAACGTAGAAAGGTAATAGAGAATGCTACTAACTCAGTAGCAGTAGACCGTTATGTAGCTGAACACTGTATAACACCACAAGAAGCTTGTTTGGAATTTGGAGGTAACATATTCCCTAAGAAAGAACTACAAGAACAACTAGCAAATATACGTATAAATAAACACTTAAGTAATCACAAATAGGTAGGAGATTTAATATGGGATGCTAATGGTTCTATCAAATGGGTACTGAAGAAAACAGGTGATATCACGCATTACCCATTAAAGAAGGATGATGATCCTACTGGATCTATAGTTATATGGGAACACCCTGTAAAGGATGCTCCTGTTGGTTTATATATACTTGGGGTAGACCCATATGACCACGACTAGTCAGGTACTAATTCATTAGGCTCTACGTTCGTTTACAAGCGATTCTAGAGCTTTGAAAACTATTATGATATAATTGTCGCTGAATACACAGGACGCCCTACAACAGCCGAAGAATACTATGAGAACCTACGTAAACTAGCAGTTTATTATAATGGTAGAATAATGTATGAAAATGAACGTAAAGGTTTGTTCCCATATTTTACTGCTAAACATTGTGACTACTTACTTGCTGATCAACCTGACATTATATCTGATATTGTAGGTAATTCTAAAGTATAGAGAAAGAAAGGTTGTCATATGAACAAACAGATTAAGCAATGGGGAGAAGGCTTGATTAAAGACTGGTTAAATGACGAACAAGCTCCCGGTAAAAAGAACCTACATAACATACTATCAGAGCCGCTATTAGAAGAACTTATAAGCTATAATGATACAGGAAACTTCGATAGAGTCATGGCGTTGATGCAGGTAATGATTTATAGAGAACAGCTCTATAATCTAAAGGTTAAAGAGAAGAAAAAAGAGAATAGAGATAGGGTACTATTTGATGGACCCATCTTTACTCAAGAGTGGTATCATGACGATGATATTACTAATGATAATATAGAAGCATATATGTTTTAACTATGGAAGAAATTTGGAAAGATATTGTTGATTTTCCCGGTTATCAAGTATCTAATTTAGGTAGAATAAAATCAACTTCAAGAGAGGTATTTGTACACAATAAAGGTCATTATTATAGTTACACCATACCAGAAAAAATAATGAAATTATCCGTTAGAGGAGATTATTTATGTGTTACTTTATGTTTATATGGAAGACATATAAATGCTATAGTACATAGATTAGTAGCAAAAACTTTTATACCTAATCCATATGATTATCCTGAAGTAAATCATAAAGATGAGTGTAAATTAAACAATAGAGTAGACAATTTAGAGTGGTGCACTAGAGTTTACAATAAGAATTATGGAACTTGCAATGAGCGCAGTGCTAATTCTAGAGGAAGAAAAGTTTTACAGTTAGTAGACGGAAGTTACATAGAATGGAACAGTATAAACGAAGCTGCTAGAAATTTTAAAGTAAGCGCAGCTTCTATAAAGTCTGCATGTGATCACAAGCACAAATGTTGTAATTATTATTGGCAATATAAATAAATATGAAGAATATAAATCAAATGCCCATCTAGAAATTACCTATGAGTAAAAAGACTGAGGATTGGAAACAAGCCAATGTAGATTACATTATAGGTCACAGTCAAGGAGGTTCTAGGAATGGCAATACCAGAACTCGCAAGGAAGAGATGTAGACTTACTATGATCTTTACAATAGTATATACAATGAGAAAGATCTTAAGTATGTTACTAACCCATTTAAACAATAGGACGGTTTCCCTGCAATGGCTTAGGATTATAATATAATCAAGCCAAAGATAGACCTATTATTAGGTGAAGAAACCAAAAGACCATTTAACTTTAAGGTAGTACGTACTAGTGAGATAGCAACTAGTGAGTTACAGGAAAAAGCTAAACAGATGTTGATGGACTATATTCAGGCTACCATCATGAGTAAACTAGGACCTGAAGAATAGGCTAGATACCAAGAAGCTTTGCAATCTGGTGAGATTATGCCACCAGAACAGATACAGAAATACATGAGTAAAGACTATAAAGATATTGCAGAGATTACTGCATATCATAGTCTTATGTACTTAAAGAATAAACTCAACATTAATCATGAGTTCTTTAAAGGTTGGAAAGATGCATTAGTAGGTGGAGAAGAAATATACTATATAGGTATAGTAAATGGAGAACCATGTCTAGAACGCATCAATCCTATCTACTTTGATTATGATACGGAAACATCAGACTTAGAGTTTATTCACGAAGCACAATGGTGTTGCTATGAAATGAATATGTCAGTAACTGAACTGTATGACAGACTGTACGATAAGATGACAGAGAAACAGTTGAATGAGTTACTTGATATGATGAGTGATAGTGCTAAAGGAGGTATTAATCCTGAAGTAAGAAAAACATCATTGGATTATCCGCATATTAAAACTCATACTATTAATGGTTTTAGCTCTAACCCATTTGATGGAAGTGGAGATAATATCAAAGTATATCATGTATGTTGGAAGTCATTCAAGAAGATTGGATTTGTTACTATAATTGATCCAGAAACAGGTATGCCTGAGACATATGAAGTAGATGAAACATACAAAGAAACAGGTATGGAAATATCTGTTGAATGGAAATGGATCATTGAAACATGGGAAGGGTATAGAGCTGGAGAAGATCTCTATATAGGTATAGAACCTGTTGAATATCAATATGTATCATCTGATAATCCTAATGCACAAAGATTGCCTTATACTGGAGTAATATATAATAATACTAACAGTAGACCAAGATCTTTAGTAAGTATGATGAAACCATTACAGTATATGTATATTGTACTTTGGTATCGTCTTGAACTTGCAATGGCTAGAGATAAGGGTAAGGTAGTGAATATGGATATTACTTAGATACCTAAATCTATGAACATAGATGTATCTAAATGGATGCATTATTTATCTGCACTTGGTGTTAACTTTATTAACCCATATGAAGAAGGTTGGGATATACCGGGTAGAGAAGGAGGTAAACCATCTCAGTTCAATCAAATAACAGCATTAGATCTTACTATGGCTAATACTATTAACTAGTATATTATGCTCATGGATAAGATTGAATCTATGTTATCTGAAATATCTGGAGTAAGTAAACAACGTGAAGGTTCAATATCATCTAATGAGTTAGTAGGTAATGTAGAAAGATCAGTACAGCAATCAGCACATATTACAGAACCTTGGTTTTGGACACATAATCAAGTGAAGAGAGAGTGTTTGAATATGTTGCTAAACACAGCTAAATGGGCTTGGAAAGATGGTAGTAAGACTCATCTTCAGTACATATTAGATGACGCTACTAGAGCATTCTTAACGCTATCAGATAACTTCCCATATGAAGACTTTGATATATTCGTAGATGATTCTACTAAGAATCAACAGAATATTGAGTTCCTTAGAAGTCTTATACAACCTGCTATGCAAAATGGTGCTAGTCTGCTTGATGTAGTAGAAATCTTTACTAATGATAATACTACGATGATTAGAAACAAACTTGAAGAGATTGAGCAGAAACGTATGGAACAGCAACAAGCTATGGAAGAGGCTCAAGCTCAGAGAGAACAACAGATGATTCAGATGTAGAATGAGGTTAAGGAAGAAGAGTTGATGATCAAGGAAGCAGAAATGGATCTTAAGAAATATGAAATAGATTCTAATAATGCAACTAAGATTACAGTAGCTCAACTTAATGCATATAGAGGTGCAGAAGATATGGATCAAGATAATGACGGTCAAATTGACGTAATTGAAATTGGCAATTAGGCTTTACAGCAATAGAAAATTAATTCAGATGCAGCAAGTAAATAGCTGGAATTAAACAATAAGGCTAGAGAAGCTAAAATGAAGAAAGAAATAGAAGATAAAAAATTACAGCTAGAGAGAGATAGAATGAAACATGAAACAGAACTGTAGAAGCAAAAAGATGCAGAAGCATATAAACGTGAACAACTTAAAGCCAAGACTGCATTAAAAAATAAAACTAACGCTGAAGCAGCTAGAAGTAAAAAATAATTTTTTTATGAAGGAAGAATGGCGAACAATTAAAGGGACGAATGATAAATATTCAGTTTCTAATTTAGGAAATGTTAAAAGAAATGAACATTATACTATGGTTAGTCCAACTTCATAGCACCCTAATGGAGCTAAATCTTTTTATAAGGAGAAAGAAGTAAAAGGTTACATATGTAATGACGGGTATAAAGTAGTATATTTAACGGTAAGCTCTTGTAAGAGAATAGTAAAAAAAGTGCACAGATTAGTAGCTGAAGCATTTATACCTAATCCAAATAATTTACCTTAGGTAAATCACAAAGATGAGAATTGTTTAAATAATTCAGTATAGAATTTAGAATGGTGTAGTGCTAAGTATAATGCCAACCATGGTACTAGAAAAGACAAACTTAGAAAAGCATCTGGTATAAAAGTCGCATAGTACGATTTAAATGGCAATTTAATCAGAATATGGGATAGTATATCTCAAGCTTCCAAATCTTTTGGAACTAATACTACTTCTGGTATCAGAAGAGTATGTAAACAAGAACCAGGTAGAAATACTTATAAAGGTTTTATTTGGAAATATGTAGATAAAAAAGTAATAGGAGATAGTTTATTAAAAAAGTAGATACTTGATAATAAAACTATTTTAGTAGATATAATTTTAAATACCTTTTCATTAGAAGAATAGAAAAATTTAATTGAAATACTAAAGAATAAAGTAGTAGGAGAGAAGTAATATGAAATTAATATATAATAACATTATACCTTTTAAAGGATTTAAAGCAATAAATTTATTTGGTTTGTGTTTTGTACGCAAAGGTATGAAAATGTCTGAAAAAGATATTAATCATGAAAGTATACATACAGCTCAAATGAAAGAATTGTTATATATACCTTTCTATCTGATTTACTTTTGTGAATGGCTAGTAAGATTATTTATGAAGGGTAATGCTTATAGAAATATAAGCTTTGAAAAAGAAGCTTATGATAACGAAAAGGATTTAACATATTTAAATAGGAGGAAACATTATGGCATGTGGAGGTAAAAAGTCAGGCTCTAAAAAGGGCAAAGGTGGAAAGAAATAATTGAAAAATTAT
>ULWT01005978.1_pt1 | contig 10715 bp, 10 predicted proteins | sample 1960611 | NCBI WGS metagenome assembly ULWT01 (sample SAMEA4835819, study PRJEB28245) | human gut metagenome | biome: gut microbiome; material: fecal sample | place: Denmark | collected 2008
GAGCCGGACAGCCGGATGTTTCCCATCAGCAAAAGCTATCTTCACCGGGAAATGGACCGTGGTTGCAAGCAAACGGGGGTGAAAAAGATTCGCATACACGATTTGAGACATAGCCATATCAGTTTGTTGATTGACATGGGCTTTACCGCCCTGGCCATCGCGGAGCGTGTGGGGCATGAGAGTATCGACATCACCTACCGCTATGCCCATCTGTTCCCCACCCGCCAGGCGGAAATGGCCGACAAGCTGGATTCCCTGAAAAATGAGAAGGGAGTGTAAGAAAATGTCCAAGAAGAACTATGACAACCATAACCGCTGGAGAAACAAGACGGTGGCGTTCCGGGTATCGGCGGAAGAAGATCTCCAGCTGGAAACCCTAGTGAAGCTCACCGGCCTGACCAAGCAGGACTATATCATCCGGCGGCTGCTGGAGCGAGATGTGGTGGTCCAGGGCAACCCCAGGGTCTACAAGGCACTACGGGACCAGCTAGCCACCGTGCTGGACGAGCTACGCCGGATCGAGGCCGGACAGGGTGTGAACGACGAACTGCTGGACACCATCCAGATGATCGCTGCCATTATGAACGGAATGCAGGAGGACTTTGCCTATGATCGATGAGAAAAAGAAAATGACCGCCCATGGTTCATCTGTTGGCGCAGATGATGGGCAGTCAATCTCTACAAATTCCAAGACCACTATACCAGACCCGGACGAAAAAAGCAATTCCCCGGAAAGAGATTTGGAGGAACTTTACCGGAAAATGCGCCGCATGACCGACCCGGCCTATCTGCATACTGTCACCCTGGACGAGCTGATGGACAATGTGTTCGAGGGTAAGTCTGCGGTGATTGAGGACCTGCTTTATACAGGAGCGTACATCCTTGCCGGAGCGCCCAAAATCGGCAAGTCCTTCTTGGTGGCGCAAATCGCCCACCATGTCAGTACCGGGCAGGATTTGTGGGGCTACAAAGTCCACCAGGGAACCGTCCTTTACCTTGCTCTGGAAGATGACGAGAGCCGCTTACAGCGCCGGATGTTCCGTATGTTTGGCGTGGAGGGGACAAGCTCCCTCCACTTTGCCACCAACGCTAAAATGATCGGCGGTGGCCTGGATGAACAGCTGGAAAAATTCGTCCGGGAACACAGTGACACCAGACTGATTATCGTGGATACCCTGCAAAAGGTCCGAGAGGCGGTGAGCGATAGTTACAGCTACTCCAGCGACTATGAGGTGATCGGCAAGCTGAAGCAATTTGCTGACCGATATAGCGTCTGCGTCCTGATCGTCCACCACACCAGAAAGCAGCCTGCGGGGGACAGCTTTGAGATGATCTCCGGCACTACGGGCTTGCTGGGCTGTGCGGATGGGGCGCTCCTGATGCAGAAGGAAAAGCGGACGGATAGTAAGGCAACCTTGGAGGTGGTAGGCAGAGACCAGCCGGATCAGCGGCTGTATCTGAGCAAGGACCAAGAGAGCCTGGTTTGGGGGCTCGACCATGCAGAGAATGAGCTTTGGAAACAGCCTCCAGATCCGGTACTGGAAGCCGTGGCAAAGATCGTATCCTCCGAGAACCCCGAATGGGAAGGCAGTCCCACTGAGCTGGCCCAAGCGATTCAGACGGATATGGCGGTAAACCGGCTCACCAAACATTTGAATGTGAATGCCAACCGCCTATTGGAAGAACATCAGGTGAAGTACGAGAACAAAACCAAGCACGCCGGGCGGCGCATCCGGCTGACTTACATGGTGGTGGAAGCACCTGCGTTTGAAGTAATCGAGTAAAGCGCGACGCTCGCAACGGTCGCGACGGTGTTTTGAGGGGTACTCCCAGCACCGTTGCGACCGTCGCCACCGTCGCGGGAAGGAAAAAATGGGGTGGTATTTTGCCACCCAAGCTTCCAAGGGCCACGCTGTTTCACGGTCGGCCCAAAAACAATAGGGTGGAACGATTTGTTCCGCCCCCTTAGAAGCGTTCGGAGAACGCGTAGCCACAGAATGAAATTCTGTGTTCAGAAGGGGCTTGGGGGCACTGCCCTCAACAAGCAGACGGCAGGAAATGTGAGTGTGTATTAACACTCGCATTGCTTGCCAGTCGTGTGTGTGGCTATCCACACGCATTGCTTGCAAGTATCTAAAACAACCGAAACGGCCCTTGTGTCGCTATGGAAAACCAACTGAAATTTAAGTATTGGGAGGTAACGAGCATGGGAAAGATTTTGTCCTGTAAGTTTAACCTGGACACTGCCTGTGTGGAACTGTGTCTGGCGGGCGGGACGCTGCTTTCTATCGACTGCATGGCCGTGGAGAACGAACTAGCAAACAGTATGTACCAACGGTCAGAGCTGGACTGGCTGATCTATAATGATCCGCTGGCCTATGCCGAGCTGATTTTGAATGGTGAACCAGAACTATATTTGAAGGCTGTGACGGAGCATACACTCTTGGATTGAATCTAATAGCAGAAAAGAAACCCGTCTGCATTCATACCATCTGTATGGATGCGGGCGGGTTGTTTTATTGAATTTCCTGTTCCAAATTCCGGAACAGCTCAGAATTGAAGAAGTCCTCGATTGTGATTCCAAGACCATCGCAGAGTTTCTTGATTGTAGAAACTGTTGCGCTGCGGTTCCGACCGCTGATGATGTTGTTTACTGTGGATTGGGTCACACCGCTCATGCTACAGAGCTTGTTGATGGAAATATCGCGCTCGCTGCACAATTCCAAAATGCGCTCCTTAACAGCTTCGCCGATGTTCATGGGTATCACCTCTCTTCACTGATGATGATACCCGCTTCCTCTTGAAAAGATTAACCCTTTTGAGTTAATATAACTCAAAAGGGTTGGAGGCTATAAGATGGATACGAAAAGCTGTTTTTTCATCGGACACAGAGAGGCATCGGAAGAAATTTATTCAGCATTGTATGCGGCTGTGGAGCAGCACATTTTGGAATATGGCGTCACAGAATTTATTGTCGGTCACTACGGCGGATTTGACCGCCTTGCAGCATCAGCAGTCAAAGAAGCAAAGCGTTTCTACTCAGAGGTGAGACTTACTTTGCTATTGCCATACCATCCGGCGGAGCGGCCTATCCCAACACCCAATGGATTTGATGGAACATTCTATCCGCCAGGGATGGAAAGCGTTCCGCGCAAGGTCGCAATCGTGAGAGCAAATCGCTATGTTGTGGATCATGTAGACTACCTCATCGCCTATGCGTGGCACCCTGCCAGCAATGCGCGGGAGCTGGTGGAGTATGCAAAAAGGCGAGAAAAGAAAGGCTCTCTTTTCATAACAGTGATAAAGCATAATGATTCGACATGAAGTTGAGTTTCTCACGAAAGCGTGATAAAATAAATCCAAGCATTTCTTGCTTTGGAGGGACTAAAATGGCGATTTGTTATGACCGCTTATTCCATCTGATGATTGATAAAAAGATAAGCAACGCACAGCTAAAAGAGAAGGCCGGTTTTAGTGCCAATATTATCACCCGCTTAAAGCGCAATGAGTATGTTTCTATCGAAAGTATCGAGAAGATTTGCCGCGTGATGGAGTGCGGCGTGGACGATATTTTGGAGTTTGTTCCAGAGGAAAAGGAGGGAAAAGAAGTATGAGTCTGAGTGCTAATGTAAGTGAAAAAGCCGCCCTGATCTGGGCGATTGCAGATAAATTGACCGGCGTGTACAAGCCTCATGAATACGGCGAGGTGATCCTGCCTCTCACGGTGATTCGCCGCTTCGACTGTATTCTGGCCGATACCAAGGATGCAGTGCTGGAAAAATACGAATCCGTGAAAAATCTACCCATGCGGGATGTGCTGCTGCGCAACGCCTCTGGCAAAGCGTTCTATAATACCAGCAAATTCACCTTTGAGCGGCTGCTGGACGACCCGGACAATATCGAGGCTAACTTTCGTGATTACCTGAACGGCTTTTCGGAGAATGTCCAGGACATCCTGGAAAAGTTCAAGTTTGACGGCCAGATCACCACCATGGCCAACAAGGGTATCCTCTACATCGTCATCAAAGAGTTTACTACTCCCAAGGCTAACCTGCACCCGGATGTGATTTCCAATCTGGAGATGGGCTATATCTTTGAGGAAATCATCCGCCGGTTCTCTGAGTCTCATAATGAGGACGCCGGGCAGCACTACACCCCCAGAGAAGTCATCCAGCTGATGGTCAATATTCTGTTCTATGATGACAACGATATGCTGTCTGGAAACAATGTGGCTAAGACCATCTATGACCCGGCCTGCGGTACTGGCGGTATGCTGTCAGTGGCGGAGGAGTACCTACACCAGCTCAATGCCTCCACCGAGCTGATGGCCTTTGGCCAGGAACTGAACGACCAGACCTTTGCTATCTGCAAGGCGGATATGCTCATCAAGGGCAACAACGCCGACTTTATCAAGGACGGCAACACCCTGTCCGACGACCAGTTCGAGGGCCAGACTTTTGACTATGTGCTGTCCAATCCGCCCTTCGGCCGGGAGTGGAAGAATGAGAAAGCGGCGGTGGAGGCCGAGGCCAAGCGGGGCTTTGCCGGGCGGTTCGGCCCCGGGTTGCCTGCGGCCAGTGACGGCCAGATGCTGTTCCTGCTCACCGCTATTTCCAAAATGAAGGAGCCCAAGGATGGCGGCAACCGCATTGCCATCATCCACAACGGTTCGCCCCTCTTTACTGGCGACGCCGGCAGCGGCCCCTCCGAGATTCGCAGGTACATTCTGGAGAATGACCTGTTGGAGGCCATCATCGCCCTGCCTAACGATATTTTCTACAATACCGGCATTGCCACCTACATCTGGGTGCTGTCCAACAAGAAGGCCGGGACCCGCCGGGAGGGCAGGGTGCAGCTCATCAACGCCAACGGCCTGTATGAGAAGCGCCGCAAGGCTTTGGGCAACAAGCGCAACGACATCCCGGAGAGTGCCATTCAGGAGATCACCCGGCTGTACGGCGACTTTGTGGAGAGCGAGATCAGCAAGATTTTTGATACCACCGACTTTGGCTATACCAAGATCACGGTGGAGCGCCCGCTGAAGGACGAGAACGGCCAGCCGGTGCTCAAAAAGGGCAAGCCCCAGCCGGATACCGCCCTGCGGGACACGGAGAATGTTCCGTTAAAAGAGGATATTCAGACCTACTTTGAACGGGAAGTGCTGCCTTTTGCGCCGGACGCCTGGATTGACGAGAAAAAGTCCAAGGTGGGCTATGAGATCCCCTTCACCCGGTATTTTTACAAGTACGAAGCCCCCAAGCCCTCGGCGGAGATCATGCAGGAGATTCTGGCCATTGAAGCGGAGCTGGACGGCGCTCTGGCGGAGGTGTTTGGCGCATGAGGGAGATGAAAGATAGCGGGATTGAGTGGATTGGAGAACTGCCTATTGGCTGGGAAACTCGCAAAATTAAGTATGTTGCTACACTTAATGGGCGCATTGGCTGGCAAGGACTGACCTCCAGTGAGTATTGTGATGACGGCGCTTATTTAATTACAGGAATTAATTTTGATAATGGACAAATTGATTGGTCTACGTGTGTTCATGTTCCGATGGAAAGATGGGCGGAAGCACCTCAAATTCAGATTCAAAACGGGGACTTATTGATTACAAAAGATGGAACTGTTGGCAAAGTGGCAATTGTATCTAATATGCCATCAGAAACATCATTAAATAGCGGGGTATTGTTGATTCGAACTGTAGATAGTTGCTATAAAAAATATTTGTTTTGGATTTTACAGTCCGAGATTTTCTGGAAGTGGTTTAATACTATAAATGCGGGGAATAGCACTATTATTCATTTATACCAATATGATTTTTGCAACTTCTCTTTTCCATTCCCCCAATATAGTTTGCAATGCAACATAGCCAATTATCTCGACCGCAAGTGCAGCCAGATTGATGCCATTATTGCCCGGCAGCAGGAAGTGATTGAGAAGCTAAAAGCCTATAAGCTGTCTGTCATCACCGAAGCCGTCACAAAAGGTCTGAATTCCAATGTGCCCATGAAGGACAGCGGGATTGAGTGGATTGGGAAAGTTCCGGGCAACTGGACAAAAGTGAAGTTAAAGAATATCTGTCAGTTTATCAATGGAGATAGAAGTTCAAATTATCCCGCTCCGAATGAATACGTCGACGATGGTATCCCGTTTTTAGGTGCTGATTCCCTCTGTGGAAGACATGTTGACATTTCACAGAGCAAAAAAATCACCAAAGAAAAATATCAGTCCATGGGCGGCGCAAAAATTCAAGAAGGGGATATTTTATACACATTAAGAGGATCTACAATTGGAAAAAATGCTATGGCTACGTTCGATGAGGGAACAGTGGCCTCATCACTTATGGTTATTCGACCAATCTCACTTATTCCGGAGTATTTACTCTATTGGCTTAATTCAGAAGAAGAATTTCAACAGCGACAGTCATACATTAACGGTTCTACAGCTCCCAACTTGTCAGCTGAGAATGTTAGTTCTTTTATAATGTTTTTACCGTCAGTAATAGAACAACAGGAAATAGCTGATTATCTTGATAAAAAATGCGCTGAAATAGAATCGACCATTCTAAAAAAGCAGTTGCTGCTTGAATGGCTTGACAACTATAAAAAATCGCTCATTTATGAGGTTGTTACAGGGAAGAAAGAGGTATAACCATGCCCGATTTTGATGTAAAAGAAAAACGTTTTGAACAGGATATTGAGGAATACCTTTTGACCCACGGCGGCTATCAGAAGGGCAACCCCGCCGCCTTCAACCGGGAAAAGGCGCTGGATACCGGTACATTTCTTTCCTTTATCCGTACCAGCCAGCCCAAACAGTGGGAGCGGTTTGAGAAAATCTACGGCGCCGACAGTGAGCGGCAGCTCATCGACCGTTTTTGCCGGGAGGTGAAGCTGGTGGGCCTGCTGAAAGTGCTGCGCCAGGGTTTTACAGATCGGGGCATCAAGTTCCGGGCTGTGTTCTGGAAGCCGGAGACCTCCATCAACGAGACCAGCCAGGCCCAATATGCCGCCAATATTCTCCACTGTACTCGGCAGCTCCACTATTCTCTCAGCAACGAAAATAGCATTGATATCGTCCTGTTCCTCAACGGCATCCCGGTGGTGTCCATGGAGCTGAAATGCCAGTTCACCGGCCAGGACACCGCCAACGCTATCCAGCAATATCAGTTCGACCGGGCGGGGAAAGACGCGATTTTCGAGTTCAAAAACCGGGTGCTGGTTCACTTTGCTGTAGATTTGACCAATGTTTATATGACTACCCGGTTGGAGGGGCCGAAAACCTATTTTCTGCCCTTCAACCAGGGCAGCAACGGAGCGGGAAACGTGGGCGGCAAGGGCAACCCCATCAACCCGGACGGCTACGATACCGCCTACCTGTGGGAGAATGTGCTGTGCAAAGACCGCCTGCTGGAAATCCTACATAAATACCTCCACTTGCAGCAGGAGAAGGACGAAAAGACCGGCGAGGTGAAGTCCGAGCGGATGATCTTCCCCCGGTATCACCAGCTGGATGTGGTGACCAAGCTGCTGGCCGATGTAAAGACCAACGGCTCCGGCAAAAACTATCTCATTCAACACAGCGCCGGTTCCGGCAAGTCCAACTCCATCGCATGGTTGGCCCACCGACTTACCGGTCTGCACGATGACCACGACGAGAAGATCTTCCAGTCTGTCATCATTGTCACCGACCGCCGGGTGCTGGACAGTCAGCTGCAAAATACTGTCTATCAGTTTGACCATGTGGCGGGCGTGGTGCAGAAGATCGACAAGAACGCCCAGCAGCTCCGGGAGGCCATTGAGGCCGGGACGGGTATCATCATCACCACCCTCCAGAAGTTCCCGGTTATTTATAAAGAAGTGCGTACCGGCAATAAGCGGTTCGCGGTTATTGTGGACGAGGCACACTCCTCCCAGACCGGCGATGCCGCCCGCAAACTGAAACGAGCGCTGGCCGATACTGAGAAGATTCTGGAGGAGTATGCCAAAGAGGAATACGAGGAAGAAGCCAAGCGCAAGGATGATGAGGACAAGCTGCTGGATGAACTGGCCGCCCAGGGTATCCATGAAAATCTGTCCTTCTTCGCCTTTACGGCTACCCCCAAGGACAAAACGCTGCAAATGTTCGGCCAGCGGGATGCAAACGGCAAATATCATCCCTTCCATGTGTATTCCATGCGGCAGGCCATCGAGGAAGGCTTTATTCTGGATGTGCTGCAAAACTACATGACCTATAACATGTACTATAAGATTGCCAAGGCCATCCCCGACGATCCGGAGCTGGACACCGCCGCCGGTGTCCGTGCTATTCGCCAATTTGAGACGCTGCACCCCCACAACATCTCTCAGAAAACGGCTATCATGCTGGAGCAATTCCGCAATGTAACCCGGCACAAGATCGGCGGAAAGGCCAAAGCCATGATCGTGACGCCCTCCCGGCTCCATGCGGTGCGCTATCTGCTGGAGTTCAAGCGGCAGATCCAGGAGAAGGGTTACACTGACCTGGATGTGCTGGTGGCCTTCTCCGGCGAGGTGGAGGACAACGGCGAAACCTACACGGAGGAAAAGCTGAACAAAACAAAATCCGGCGAGACCATCAAGGAGAAGGCTCTGCCGGAGGCGTTCCATACAGACGGATATGGGATGCTGATCGTGGCGGAAAAGTATCAGACCGGCTTTGACGAGCCACTGCTGCACACCATGTTTGTGGACAAGAAGCTGTCCGGCGTGAAGGCTGTCCAGACCCTTTCTCGGCTGAACCGCACCGTGCGGGGCAAGAAGGATACTTTTGTCCTGGACTTCGTCAACTCTGCCGAGGACATCCGAAAAGCCTTTGAGCCGTACTATGAGGAGACAGTGCTGGAGGAGGAGACCGACCCCAATGTGGTGTATGACCTGAAAAATACCTTGGATGAGTACCGGGTGTATCAACAGATGGAGATTGACCGGTTTGCAGAGATTTTCTATGCCTCCAAAGAGCAGTCCGGTGGCGATCTGGGCAAACTCCAGGGCACCATTCGCCCTGCGCTGGATCGCTTTGAGGCGATGGAGGAAGAGAAGCAGGATCTGTTCAAGTCCACCCTGGCCCGGTTTAACCGGATCTATGCCTTTATCACGCAGGTCTGCCGCCTGTTTGACAAGGACATCCACAAGTTCAGCGTGTACGCAAAATTCCTCTATACGATGTTGCCCAAGGGTGGACGGGATAAGGTCTATGTGGACGACAAGGTGCTACTGGAGTATTACCGCTTGGAAAAGGACTTTGAGGGCGGGATTCAGCTGGAGAGCACCCCGGAAGGATTCCGGCCCATCACCGGCGAGGCTGGCCGCAGGGAAAAGAAGCGTGACCCGCTGACGGTCATCATTGAGAAAATCAACGAGAAGTACGGTACCAACTTTACCGAGATGGATAAGGTCCTGCTTCAGATGGAGAACGACTATGCCGCTCAGGACAAGTGGCACAGCTACGCCCAGAATAACGACCGTAAGACCTTCATGCTGCTGTTTGAGAAGGACTTCCCCAACATGGCCGCCGCCCGCTATGAGCAGAACGAGGACTTCTTTGTGAAGATGTTCTCTAATCCTGACATGATGCGGCAGGTCATGGAAACCGTGGGCACGGTGCTGTATGAGCGGTTGAGGGGAGAACGGTAATTTTATTTCTGTTTTTATATTCAAGAAATAATTTTAAAGATGGGAGGTAATCTGATGAAGCAATTCTTATATCTGGATACAGATATTGTGAATTCAATTATAGCGCAATCGGAAAAGGGACTTGTGCAAGAACAATCACAGGAAAATGAGGGTAACAAAACCAAAAGCACTCATGTTGGCGGTGGTGTAGAAGGAACTGGGGCAACCGAGGGATCGTTTTTTAAATTGGCAAAGGCAGAAGCAAGTCTTTTAGTTTCGGGAGAATTGGGGAAGGATTATAGTTCCTCAACGACATCCAGAGAGATCATATCAAAAGTGTTGCATGATGCCGCATTTGACATTGCATACACATATATCCGCCCCCAAAAATTTGCTCCTGGCACCGATAATAACGATGACTATGGTGACTACATAGAATTAACTCGTGTCTTTGACTTTGTGGATATGGAGTATCTTGAGAACTTATTTTCGAAGAACGGTCTAGTTGATTTTCTCAAGAAAACCTCGAAAGAAAAAATTGAAACAGAAGCAAGCAAAGCTACTGATGGAATGAACCGTGGGCAACTTCGTACAGCAGGAAAACAGATTAAGAGTGAGCTTAAAAAGCTTATTGCAGACAGTGATAAACAATATGATGATATTCACGACATCATTGTTGCGTTTCGCCAGCTTATGCCATACACTCGTATGTTGATTTCTTCTGATGGATATTTGATTCCACTGGATGATAAATATTTCAGAATTGACCCGAAAAATCTTGGTTTCAAATATGGTGGAGAAATTACATGTGTTGGAATGATTACAAACATAATTGGAGCAGATACAGATCCAGATGATCCAAAGAACCTATTTGCCACGCTTCAATTCAAAGTAAACGAAATTCTTAGAACCATTCTACCTACTAACGCTGAGAATTTGTGTGTCATTCATCCGATAGCTGTATTCTATGGTGGATAGAGTATGTCCAACGAGATTGCAAAAAGAAAGATGCCGTGCTATAATACTTACAAGCCATTCATTTGTGTATCTCAAGCAAAACCCCTGATAGGATGGCCCGGATAGATT
>ULWT01058735.1_pt1 | contig 10707 bp, 8 predicted proteins | sample 1960611 | NCBI WGS metagenome assembly ULWT01 (sample SAMEA4835819, study PRJEB28245) | human gut metagenome | biome: gut microbiome; material: fecal sample | place: Denmark | collected 2008
TCGGAAACTGTAGCAACAATCTTCGTATGCTTTAACATATAACCCTTTTTTAAAATTGACAATTGACAATTGACAATTGACAATTTTAAAAACAGCCAATCCTCAACTCCAAGAGCCAAACCTTTATTAAACTTCTTTTTACCTAAACAAATTTCTATCTCTTCCTAATTGTCAATTATCCATTGCCAATTGAAGCACCGCTTCCACCGCCAAACGGTACGAATCCAGCCCGAACCCTAAGATCACCCCCTTGCAAGCGGCTGAAATCATGGACACATGACGGAAAGATTCACGGGCGTGTACGTTTGAAATATGTACCTCCACAACCGGAGTCGTTACAGCTTTTATTGCATCGTGGAGGGCAATGGACGTATGCGTATAAGCGCCTGCATTCATAATGATCCCGTCGTAATCGAAGCCGACTTCATGGATCTTGTTTATCATCTCACCTTCCACGTTACTCTGAAAATAAGCAATCTCACATTGTGGATACTTGGCACGCAACTCACTCAGATAGCCTTCAAACGAAGCATTTCCGTACACTGTCGGTTCACGCTTGCCTAACAGATTAAGATTGGGGCCGTTGATAATCTGAATTTTCTTCATTTTGCCGTAATTTATTACCTTTGCCCTGTCTTTTACGGACAGGAAATATCCGGCAAAGATAGTAAAGATTTATGATTTATAATTTATGAATTATGAATTGGTGCTAAGTCATTAGGGTAAAATCCATTACATGAGCAGATTTTACCGGACGAACCTTCAGCTCCTCATACTTCCCCGTAAATCATAAATCATAATTCATAAATCACAATTCGTTTCATGCACCGAGAGAATGACAAAATAGAACGATACAAAACATACCTCCGTCTGGAAAAAGCGCTTTCGGCCAACTCTATAGACGCTTACCTGACGGATCTCGACAAACTGACAAACTTCGTCGAAAGCGAAGGCAAGAAGTATGCGGATGTCACATATGACGACCTGCAACAGTTTGTTGCCCGCCTACATGATATCGGCATCCACCCACGTTCACAGGCAAGGATCATTTCAGGGATCAAATCTTTCTACCGGTTCCTGTTCCTGGACGATTATATAACAACTGATCCGACCGAATTGTTAGAATCGCCCAAGATCGGACTGAAACTTCCTGAAGTCCTAACTGTCAACGAGATTAACAGCATCCTGGACACGATCGACCTGACATTGCCGGAGGGGCAACGGAACCGGGCGATGCTCGAAGTCTTGTATAGCTGCGGACTGCGCGTGTCGGAGTTGGTTTCACTACGCTTCACGGATGTTTATTTCGACGAAGGATTCATCAAGGTGGAAGGGAAAGGGAGCAAGCAACGCCTGGTCCCCATCTCGGAAACAGCTATCAAGGAGATCAAGAACTACCTGTATGACCGCAACCATGTCGCGGTGAAAAAGGGATTCGAAGACATCCTGTTCCTGAGCCGGCGAGGAACGGCTCTGTCGCGGATCATGGTTTTTCATATCATCAAGCAGCAAACAGAAATGGCCGGTATCAAAAAGAACGTGAGCCCGCATACGTTCCGCCATTCTTTCGCCACCCACCTGTTGGAAGGGGGAGCCAACCTGCTTGCTATCCAGGAGATGCTGGGACATGAAAAGATTACCACCACCGAAATCTATACGCATATCGACCGCCAGTTCCTGCGGAAAGAGATACTCGAACATCATCCACGTAGCAAGCCGCGGGATTAGAACAGCCGTTCCATGCGTTCGATCAGCTCATCGCCCAAAGCCCTTTTGACAACAATATGCTCTTTGACTGCCGTGACAAAGGGATTGCTCTCGAATGCACCGCGCACACCTTCGAAATCTTCCTGCTTCTCTTTATCCGAACCATCCACACCGAAACCGGTCATGAAAGTAAGGGAGAATTCTTTCTTCGCATCTTTATAAAGCAGATTATCCAATCCGATCACCGAGTCTTGCCAGCGGCGGACAAGATCGACGATCTGTGCTGCCGATATTGATGACAGGTTCACACCGTAATACTCCTCCAGCATATCATACGCCCATGTCCATTCCATATCATAATAATTGGAATGCATGGCTGCAAAGAACTCTTCTATCGCCTCAAGCGAAGTTATCTTGCCTTCTTCAACTTTCTCGATCAACCCGTCCAATTCTTCACGAGGAAGGATCAACCCGGAAAGATCCAGCCATTCCCCACGACCAGCTGAAGAAGTCGGTTTCAACTGTGACCAGACTTCTTCCATAGAACAGAAATCCGTTCCTTCCAGGCGCTTGATCAAGGAGTTCCCCAAGAATTTATTGATTGCCATACCATAAAGATTGAGGGCCGTACGCAAAGAGGAACCTTTGATACGAGTATTTTGATAATAATAGACTTCGGATGTCTCACCCACCAACTCTTGCAGGTTCTTCAAGATTCCGACAGCTTTCATCATCTTGTAGATGGTATACGGACTCAGCAAGTTGTAGTTGATCATATCCAGCCGTTGCTGGTCGGTACGCTTATCACGCTTCGGCCATTTCTGCGCATCGCGGATCGTACCGACGCTACGCAGGTTTACACCGGGAACCAAGTAAGTCTCATCGTCTTTCTCTATCAGATAAGAAAAAGGCATGTCCGACGTATCGCTATGATGGTGATGGCGCCCCATTACCAGAGAGAAAGCCCCGACACGCGCAGGCCACAGGATATAGGAGTCACTGGTCGTCTTGGAACCTCTCTCCACAATACCCTGGTGGATGGGGCCCAGCTTATACATATGGTTACTTTGGTTCGAGCCGCTTCCGGCATTCAGAAACGAATACATGCCGGCAATCAGCAGGCTGCTCTTATGCATCGACACAGTAAAAGATCCTGCAAAGATAGCACAAGCCTCTCCGTTCTCAAAAGCGCAGTTGCTGAACAGAAGTGAATCATGCGCAGAGAAGTTATGAGTCACATGGCACGCCTGCCCGATAAAACAACGGATAATCTTGGCGGCATCGGCAACCACAGCCCCCGAAGAAATGATAAAATCCTCCGCGATAACGCTGTCGCCAATATACACCGGAGCATTCGCATTGCTATTGACCGTACCGTTATCGAGACGGGTACAGTTTTCGACCGTTGCATAATCGGCAATCACAGTATTGCGCACAGTCCCTGTATTGATTATTTTCACATGGTTGCCGATAAAACCATAGTTGCCAGTCTGCCGTTCGGCAAAATCGGCAATCATCGCCTGCAAACGCAGTATTAAAGCCGGCCGATGACGATATAAAGCTATCAGATAGGCCAATGATGCAGACAAGCCATTATAAATGGGTACTTCACGGCCTCCCGTTTCATTCAGTACGGACACTTCGACATTGTTCCCGAAAGAGGACCTTCCTTCTACATACATCACGTTCACGTTCTGTATGAAACAATCATCGCCTATGAAATAATTGGAAATATAATTGTGCACGTTTTCAATCAGCGTATTATCGCCGATCTCACAATTATGCAAAGTTGCATTCCGGATACCGCTATGTTTCTTCACCCCTCCCGGAAGAGTAAATTCCTTTTCAAAAAGGCCCAATGCCACATTCCCTGAAAAATGAACATTACAAACGTGTTCGGCATGAAAAGGGCTGGCGACCTTTATGTTTTCCCAATTATCGGCCGTACAGCCGTTCTTCTCCAAATCTGCAATTTCTTCCGATAGCAGATGCCTTAAATATCCTTCACTCATTCTTCATCATATTGTTGGAAAAGAAAATCGTTATAAGGGAAACGAGTAATATGAATCTGTTTCACCCGCTCGTACAGCAAGGCTTTGAGTGCATCGATATTCGTCCGTTTCTTGGCTGAGATAAAGATACAATTATCCTGCATCTTATTCATCCAAGTGTGTTTCAATTCGTCCAAATCGATATTCTCACGTGTACGCGGAGTCAGGTCATCTTCATCCTTCGGGACAAAAGTGAAAGCATCGATCTTATTGAACACCATAATCATCGGTTTCTCCGTCTTGTCGATTTCCGATAAGGTACGGTTCACCACCTCGATCTGTTCTTCAAACGTCGGATGAGAAATATCGACGACATGCACCAACAAGTCCGCTTCACGCACCTCATCCAAAGTCGATTTAAAAGATTCGACCAGTTCGGTCGGCAACTTACGGATAAAGCCGACCGTGTCGGACAGCAGGAAAGGCAGATTGTCGACAATCACCTTTCGGACAGTCGTATCGAGTGTCGCGAACAGTTTGTTCTCGGCAAACACTTCGCTCTTACTAAGCAGGTTCATCAATGTGGACTTTCCGACATTGGTATAACCGACCAGTGCCACGCGGACCATCTTTCCGCGGTTCTTCCGCTGCACGCTTTTTTGCTTATCGATCTCGACCAGGTCCCGTTTCAGCTTGGATATCTTATCCAGGATGATACGCTTATCCGTTTCCAACTGAGTTTCACCCGGTCCACGCATGCCGACACCGCCACGCTGACGCTCCAAGTGTGTCCACAAACGAGTCAGGCGAGGCAACATATATTTATATTGCGCCAATTCCACCTGTGTCTTCGCATGAGCAGTCTGTGCACGACGGGCGAAGATATCCAGGATCAGATTCGTACGGTCCAAAATCTTTACCTGCAACTCTTTCTCGATATTACGCAATTGCTTGGCGGAAAGTTCGTCATCGAATATCACCAACCCGATCTCGTTTTCCACCACATATTCCTTTATCTCCTGCAACTTGCCGGAACCGACAAAGGTCACGGAGTTCGGATAATCCAGTTTCTGATAAAAACGTTTCACAGCTTCGACACCTGCCGTATCGGCCAAAAAGGCCAATTCATCCAGATATTCCTTCACTTTCTGCTCATTCTGTTCAGGAGTAATCAGTCCTACGAGAACAGCCTTTTCTGTCTGTGCTTCAGATATAATAAATTCTTTCATACGGCAAAGATAGTAAATTCAATTATTTTAGTATATTTGTACCCATAATATCAAACCAAAATAGTATTAACTATGAAAAAGGAAGTTATACATTTTGTTCAGTATGTACTTGTAAAGATTTTATTCTTCGGTGCAGCTTATCCGCTCCAGGCACAAGTTTCCAATCCATCCTCATGGGAAAGTTTTGTCGATAGCGATGAAAATAGGCTTGTTTCGGATACGCTCAGATTGCAGACATTCGGAGATTCAGAATGGGATAATTGGGGATATACGTTGACTGTTAATTCCTCCCTTGTCCAAGATAAACATACGATAAAGATACCTGTCGGTTCCGGAATCATTTTTCACCCCTTCTCGCTTAATAATTATACAAATGTAAAAATCGTATCACATATTGCCGGACTCAAACTAGAACCCGGTGAGTTGTTATTATTTAACGTTCACCGTAATAATTCCGATGAAGTCATAACAGGAAACACTCCTGAACAAGGTAAAGATTACATGGGTTACAGATATCTTACAATCGGAAGCAATCCAAGCTCTTTTGCTATAACGACAAACAAAAAAGTCAATACACAGAATGGATATTATATGACCGATAGCGTTTTTGCTTATGGCGACATCCCTTCATATTCTCTATTCTCTGGTATCGGAAACTGGAACGACACAACCCTTTGGTCGCATCTTCCTCCACTCCGCCACAGGAATGCGCTCATAAAAGGGAATGTAAGTATAACAACAGATACGTATTGCAAAGATATCGCCATTCATTCCGGATCACTGGAGATCAATCCTGGCAGCCTGTTTATCCTACAGAATTTGGACCTATACGAAAACAAAGCCTCTCTCCATTCAGGAGGGACAATACTTCTTTCCGGCCGTATCACCTTCCATAAAACTTTTGAAGAACCCGGCAAATGGTATTTTATCTCATTTCCTTTCGACGTTTATCCGCCTGGCATCGACCTCCACTTCGAACAAAAGGATGCTACGCCTAACGACGGAGGCAACTATTTTTATGTCCAATCCTACAACGGAGACAAGCGGGCATCGTCCAACCAATCTGCCGGAAATTGGGAAGTCGTGCCCATCCGTCCCGATAATGTCCCCCTGTTCGAAAAAAACAAAGGTTACCTGATCGCATTAGACGAGAAAACAACAAACCGAACTTTATCTTTTTCATCTCGACCCGGCGACATCCCCGAAAATTTTGCCAATATAGGAGCTATTGCAATTCCTTTAAATTCCGACAGTTCTTCAGGCAATCAAGAAAACCACGGCTGGTATTTGTGCGGCAATCCATTCCCCGCACTACTTCCATTAACCCAAATCGAAAAAAACAAGGCTTTGGATGGAAATATCTATGTATATGACGGAAACGGTTATAAAACCTATTCCCTTAATAGCAACTATGCCCTCCCTCCTTTCGCCGCCTTCTTTGTAAAAGCATCCTCACCGACCGAGTTGAAAATATCGTCCAACAGCACACCCACAAAAGCAATAAACATAATCCCGACAAACTTCCCTATGAGTAAAAGTATAACCGAACCCCATCCCGACAAACAAAGCACAGAGATAGAGCTCCCCAATACAGAGAATTTCCGTTTTTTCATAAAAGACGGCCAACTGCACCTGCAAAATATCCCGGAAGCAGGATATATCAAAGTTTTTAACATGATGGGACACTGCATGTTTCAAAAAAGAATACGACAAGGTTCGCTGGTAGTTCCGTTCACCAATCTCTCTGGAATGTACATTTTACAAATACATTCCGCCAACTATCAAAAACACTATAAAGTGGTCCTTCCATAAATACGACAAAAGCAAATATCTTCCACAACCATACTGTCGTCAACATAGGCGTTAGCAAAATATCCGTTAAATAGAAACAAAGGCAAACATAAATCATATTTTTTCTCTAATTTTGTATTTAAAATACGAAAGATTCGATGAAGAAAGTAAACATAACAACCGCAGTTCTATTGATTTACCTGATCGTTATGAGCATAATCGGTTGGCCTGGCAAACAAGCCGATCCTGATTATGTACAGTATTTCGGGGTGATCGCGGCGACTGTTCTTGTTATCGGCCTATTGCGTTTCCTGCAGATCAAACGACTGAAGATTCGGGACAAGATGAAAGACGAAAAAAGGAATAACGAAGTTTAATTGCAAATATAAAATTCTAATTCATGAAAGACCTTGTGATCGGACTGTCTCTGTTAGGGATGGTCAGTGCGTGCAGCCCTGCACCCCAAACAAAAGACAATGTCGAGGAAGACTATTGCCAGTATGTTAATCCCTTTATCGGGAATGCGGACAACGGACACACGTTTCCGGGTGCTTGTGCGCCGTTCGGACTGATACAGGCAAGCCCCGAATCCGGAGTTGGCTCTTGGAGATACTGTTCGGGATATAATTATGAAGATAACTTTATCGAAGGTTTCGCTCAAACGCATCTGAACGGAACGGGTTGTCCGGACTTGGGCGACATCCTGCTGTTCCCGTTCAGCGGCGATATAAAAGACAATACTTATAAAAGCGAATACGACAAATCCACCCAGAAAGCATCACCGGGTTATTATGCGGTCACCTTATCCGACTACGGTGTCGATGCAGAAATTACGGCTACTGCCCACACTGCTCTCCATCGCTATAAATTCAACAACGAAGGGCCGGCACGTCTGTTGGTCGACCTGCAACGCGGTATGGTCGGAAGCAAAGATGCGCTGAAGACACATGTCTTAGAAGCCGAGCTTGAAATGCCGGACAACCAGACGATCACTGGACATAACCAAACTCGTGCTTGGGTGACACGCCATTATTTCTATGTAATCAAATTCGACCATCCTTATACGGTCAAGGAAGAACTCCCGGTGGAGAAAGGAGAAAAGGCGAAACGCCTGATACTAGAATTCGACACGAAACCAGGTGAAGCCGTACAGGTGAAAGTTGCCATGTCGAGCGTAAGTGTCGACGGAGCTCTCGCCTCCTTGCAAAAAGAAAATCCGGCATGGGATTTCGATGCTGTCCATCAGTCCACACGCGGCCAGTGGCAGGCACTCCTTTCCCGCGCACAAGTTACAGGTACGACGGATGAAAAGACAAGTTTCTACACCTCCATGTATCACTTGATGATGCAGCCGAACAATATTGCCGACATTGACGGACGGTATCGCGGTATCGATGACAATATTCATACGTCTCCGACAGGCGAATACTATTCTACGTTCTCACTTTGGGATACCTATCGCGCCGCTCATCCGCTATACACGATTCTGAACCCGGACAAGGTAGACGCCATGATCCAGACAATGCTGGATCACCAGAAGATACAAGGTTTTCTCCCGATCTGGGCTTTGTGGGGAAAAGAGAACTTCTGCATGATCGGCAATCACGCCATTCCAGTGATCGTGGATGCTTATTTGAAAGGATTCAAGGGGTTCGATGCAGAAGAGGCTTACCAGGCAGTCAAAGCGAGCGCTACCGTCAGCCATTTTAACTCCGACTGGGAAACATTCGAGAAATACGGTTATTTCCCGTTCGACATCATCGACACCGAATCGGTTTCCAAAACCTTGGAATGTGCTTACGACGACTATTGTGTAGCCCAGATGGCAAAAGCGTTAGGCAAGACGGAAGATTACGAACGTTTCTCCAAACGTGCCGCCTTCTATAAGAACCTCTTCGATCCGGAACTCAAGCTAATGAGAGGAAAAGATTCCAAAGGCAACTGGCGTACGCCGTTCAATTCCTTCCTGCTCTCACACGCCAGTTCTTCGGGCGGCGATTTCACGGAAGGCAATTCTTGGCAGTACACTTGGCATGTACAGCACGATGTACAAGGCCTGATCGACCTGATGGGTGGCAACGAGGCTTTCGTGACCAAACTCGACTCATTATTCTTCCTCGAAAGCACGGCTGAAAACACCGGTTTCGTTTCCGACGTAACCGGCCTGATCGGACAATATGCACACGGCAACGAGCCCAGCCATCATGTAGCTTACCTTTACAGCTATGCCGGTCATCCGGAAAAGACGCAGCAGGTGATCCGCGAAGTCTTCGACCGTTTCTACCTGGCCAAACCGGACGGCCTGTGCGGTAACGACGACTGCGGCCAGATGTCCGCCTGGTATATCTTCTCGGCTATGGGCTTCTATCCGGTCAACCCGATCAGCGGGGAATATGTTTTAGGCGCTCCTCAGATAGAAAAGATTTCCCTATCTCTCCCCGAAGGCAAAACATTCACTGTCGAAGCCAAAGGTTTGTCCAAAACCAACAAATACGTCAAATCAGTAGAACTGAACGGAAAGCAGGTCACAGGTCTTACAATCAGCCACAAAGATGTCATGAATGGCGGGAACCTGGTGTTTACAATGACAGACCAACCAGGAAGATAATAAGATTCAGAACAGTGTGTCACAATGTACTTGTCCCCGAACTTGACGCGGGAACAAGTACATTTTGACATACTCCCTGAATTATGCCAATCAGCAAACCGAATTCAGTCTTGCATACTTTCTCTTATCTGGGGACAACGGTTGTTACCTCCTTGAAGGCATACCTTCGCCGCTCCCCATCGCGCAATTGGAGGATCAGATGGCCGGTCGGCTCGATGGCATGGATACGGGCTTCGAAAGAGCCGTTTTCATCAATATAGAAATAATAACCGTCACCATGATATAAGGCCGCCATATAGGCAGCTCGGATTTCTTCCTCCTTCTCCTGTAATAATAGGAAATAGTAGTTAAAGAAGATACGCAGGAAGCAGGCCAATACATCTTCCCGATCATACGTCTTACCTGTAATCTGAGTCAGGGATACGGGATTGGGGGCATCACTACGAAATATTTCCTGGTTGATATTAAGCCCGATACCGACTACCGAACAATAGAGATGCTGCCCGGACAGATCATTCTCGATCAGCATTCCGCATATCTTACGATCTTTCCAGTAAATATCGTTCGGCCATTTTACCGTGACGGAATCCGTGTACTTCTCCAACGTTTCCTTCACACTCAGGGAAGCAATCTGGGAAATCAGGAATTGTCGGTTCGCAGGAAGGAAATCAGGATATAAAAGAATACTGAACATCAAATTTTTCCCAGCTTCCGACTCCCATGAGTTTCCGACCTGCCCCTTTCCGGCTGTTTGAAAATCGGCTATGACGAGGCTACCTTCCGGCAACCTGGCTTTTGCACTTTGTTCCCGCAGATAGTTATTGGTCGAATCTGTCTCGGCAAGCCGGATGATCTTCGGAGTTTCGTTTTTGTCATTCATTTTCGTAAGCTTCTCTTATTTTCTTCGGTAATTTGGCGATCACCTCGCGATAAGAATGATGGATCCAATGCTTGATCTCGCTGTCCGGCATATCCCGGTCAAGGTAGATGGTGTTCCAGTATTTCTTGTTAAAATGCCAAGCACCTTCCACTGCCGTATATCGTTCGCGCAGATCCTCGACATAATCGGTGCTGCATTTCAGTGACACACAGGGTTCCACGGCATCCAGAGGCAGGAGCAAAAACATCTTCCCCTCCACTTTGAACACCAGTGAAACATCATCGAAAGGGAAACACTCCGTCACATTCTTCAGCGACAGGCAATATTCCCTGGCTTCTTCTATATTCATACTGTTCTTTGTTTTATTTGCGGCAAGGAGCATAGAAAGCATCTTCTATATGATCTATTTCAGACTCCTCTCCTTTTTTGATTACGGTTATGATGTCAAAACGGACCGGTAGTTCAAGATTGAAAAAGCGGACATACGCATCGGCTGCCGCC
>ULWT01070422.1_pt1 | contig 10612 bp, 10 predicted proteins | sample 1960611 | NCBI WGS metagenome assembly ULWT01 (sample SAMEA4835819, study PRJEB28245) | human gut metagenome | biome: gut microbiome; material: fecal sample | place: Denmark | collected 2008
GTAAGATACTATTGACTATCATTTAATTCAAAACTGTAAAGTATGGAGCCAAAACTGGGTTTTCGGACTGCCCGAGTTTTGTCATGGAAATGATAAAAGTGTGACGGTTGTGTTGTAATATATTGAATTGCTTGTAAATATTTAATTTTATATTATTTGTCGAAGATTTTATTTGTATGGGTGTTTTTTCGTCCGAAAAAACTTCTTGCCTACGAAGGCTTTGCCCCTCGTCCCGTGATGTTAGTCAGATAACTGCTGACAAAGAATATTGTCGAAGGGGAATCGGCTAATTGCTTTTTCAGAAGATGAACGAAAGCAATAAGCACGATTCTGTTAAGATTATCAAGACTGACATTGGGTGTAGCTCAATGACTGCTTTCCTCCGGTCGAAAAACATCGGACCGGAGGGCAAGCAGTTGGAGATGATCAAAAAGTTATGAGTGCTGCGCTTCCTGCGCTTTTTTACTCAGCCATTCATAAAAATCGTATTGGGCACGGACAGCAGGGGTGCCGGACGCTCTTTTTTTGAATACGTTTTGCAGTTTGTCGTCTACCCAACAGGCTTTTTGGTTGTCAGCGAGCTGGATATGCAGCATTTCGATCAGACTGGCGCGCAGGTCGGGGTCGAGGATGGGGGTGACGGCTTCGATACGGCGGTAGAGGTTGCGGCGCATCCAGTCGGGCGAGCCCATGTATACTTTGGGGTGGCCTTCGTTGCCGAAATACCAGATGCGGGCGTGCTCTAGAAAACTGTCGACGATGCGGGTGACACGGATGTTACGGCTGTATGACTGCTCCGGTATGAGGCAGCAGATGCCGCGGACGATGAGGTCGATCTGTACGCCGTGTTCGGAGGCTTCGTAGAGTCGGTCGATCATTGCGGGGTCTTGGAGGGCGTTCATTTTGAGGATGATACGTCCGCCTTTGCCTTGGTCGGCAAGGGATATTTCACGGTCGATGAGGCGGTTCAGTTCCGGTATGAGGTTGAAGCGGGCGACGAGGAGCGTGGTGAATTTCGGGTCTTCCTTGCCTTGCAGGGTGCGGAATAGGTTGTAAAGGTCGTTCACTATTTCCTTGCGACAGGTGAAAAGTCCGCAGTCGGCGTACAGGGTGGCGGTCTTCTCGTTGAAGTTGCCCGTGCTGATGTAGGCGTAGCTGGGGATTTTCTCTCCGTTCAGTCCGCGGCGACGGACGAGGGCCACTTTGGCGTGTACTTTTAGTCCGGGGATACTGTAAATGATTTTGATGCCGGCGGCTTGCATCATTTCGGCGGTGGCGAGGTTGTTCTCTTCGTCGAAACGGGCTTTGAGCTCGACAAATACGGTGACTTTCTTGCCGTTCTGCGCGGCGGCTATCAAGGTGTTGATGACGGCCGAGTTTTCGGCTACACGGTATTGGGTGACCATGATTTCGCGCGTCTCCGGATTGTGCACTGCTTCGTAGAGGAAGTGGGTGAAGTGCTCGAAGGAGTGGTACGGGTAATACAGCAGCAGGTCCTTTTGGGCGACGTAGTTGAAGATCGATTCTTTTTCGTCGAGGATGTTCAGCTTCATCGGTTGCGGCTTTTCGATGCGGCGGAGAGACTTGTTCGGGTTGGGCAGGTGGCGCAGGTCTTCGAGGTTCAGGTGCTTGTCGCCGGGGACGAGTTCGTCACGGTGGATGTGGAAGGCGTCGATCAGCGAGTCGAGGAAGTCTTGCGGCATGGCACGGTCGTATACAAAGCGGCAGACGTCGCCTATCTTGCGTTTTTTTACCTTCTTTTTCAGTTGAGCTACGAGGTCGGCGCTGCTGGCGGTGTCGTCTATCAGAATGTCGGCGTCACGGGAAATTTTGATGCAGTAGCTCGAATCGACGTCGTAGCCGGGGAAAATAAGGTTGAGGTTCGCTTTGATGATGTCCTCGGTGAACATGATGTAATAGTTGTTTCCACGGGGCGGAAGTTCGATGAAACGGGGCACTTTGGCGTACGGCTGTTTCATGACGAAATAGAAAGGCTGCCGGTTGGCGGGGTTTCCGTTTTCCTTCGGATAGAGGCGGATGGCGAGGTAAAGCCGGTTGTCTCGCAGAAAAGAGACTATTTTGTCTTTCGATACGGGCACGGGTTGCAGGTAGGGGAAGATTTCTTCCCGGAAAAAGTCCTTGATAAACTGCTGGTGAAACGGTTCCACGTGTCTGTCCTGGTAGAAGATGATGTGGTTTTTGCGCAGGGCGGGCAGTATCTTTTCTTCGTAAATGCGTACACGGTCGTCCAGCTGGCGGTTTACTTCGTGGTTGATTTCTTCCACGAGTTCGCGGGCGGATTGTACGGTTTCTTCATCGCTCTCCGTTGCGCCGGATGCCACGGCCTTGTGGTCCGCCACCCGGATTTTGTAAAACTCTTCCAGATTGGAGGAGTAGATGGAGATGAAATTGATGCGCTCGTATAGCGGCAGGTGCTCATCCAGTGCTTCGAGCAACACCCGATAGTTGAATGAGAGCCAGCTGATATCACGTTTGAAATAATTATATTTGCTTTCCATGTGCTTTAAGATTTTCCCAAATATAGTATCTTTGCAGGACTAAACAAAGAAAATTATGACAAGAATTGGATTATTGTCCGATACCCACGCTTATTGGGACGAAAAATATCTCGAATATTTTGAATCGTGTGACGAAATCTGGCATGCCGGAGATATCGGCTCAGTAGAAGTAGCCGAGAAGCTGGCGGCTTTCCGTCCCCTGCGGGCGGTTTACGGCAACATAGACGGACAGGAAATACGGAAGATGTTTCCGCAGGTGAACCGCTTCACGGTAGACGGAGCGGAAGTGCTGATCAAGCATATCGGCGGGTATCCGGGCAAGTACGACCCTTCGGTTATCGGCAGCCTGATGGCACGCCCGCCGAAACTTTTCATCAGCGGACACTCCCATATATTAAAGGTGAAATACGACAAAACGTTGGACATGCTGCACATCAATCCCGGAGCCGCAGGGATGTCCGGCTTCCATAAAGTGCGGACAATGGTGCGCTTTGTCATCGACAACGGAACGTTCAAAGACCTCGAAGTTATTGAACTGGCAGGATAGATTTCTTACAATTCATTTTGTCACGTCAGATTTCTTTCCGACCTTTGCACACAGTAAAATGAATAACTCAGACGACAATGAAAGGAATTATTCTGGCCGGTGGAAGCGCCACTCGTCTTTATCCGCTTTCCAAAGCGATTTCCAAACAAATCATGCCCGTATACGACAAGCCGATGATCTATTATCCGCTGTCTACGCTTATGCTGGCAGGGATACGGGAGGTCTTGATCATCTCTACTCCGCGTGATTTGCCGATGTTTCGGGACTTGTTGGGCTCAGGTGAGGAGCTCGGGATGTCTTTCTCTTACAAAATACAGGAGCAGCCTAACGGACTGGCACAAGCCTTTGTGTTGGGAGCTGATTTCTTGAACGGTGAGGCAGGTTGTCTGATTCTTGGGGACAATATGTTTTATGGACAAGGGTTTTCCGCTATGCTCCGGCGTGCTGCCGGTGTGGAGAAGGGAGCCTGCATCTTCGGCTATTACGTGAAAGATCCTCGGGCTTACGGTGTAGTGGAGTTCGACGAACAAGGCAAAGTGATTTCTCTGGAAGAAAAGCCACTGGTGCCGAAAAGTAATTATGCCGTTCCCGGACTTTATTTCTACGACGCTACCGTGACGGAAAAAGCGGCTTCTCTCCGCCCTTCGGCACGTGGAGAATATGAGATAACGGACCTGAACCGCCTGTACCTCGAAGAAGGAACACTGAACGTGGAACTGTTCGGTCGCGGATTCGCGTGGCTGGATACCGGAAACTGCGACAGCCTGCTCGAAGCCTCCAACTTCGTGGCTACCATTCAGAACCGGCAAGGTTTCTACGTCAGCTGTATCGAAGAGATAGCCTGGCGGCAAGGATGGATTTCGTCCGGACAATTGCTGCTGCTCGGACAGAAACTCGAAAAGACCGAATACGGTAAATACCTGATAGAACTGTCTAAACAACCCTTGAAATAAACATAAATAATCATATATGAAAACTTATCTGGTGACCGGTGCCGCAGGATTTATTGGCGCCAATTATATTAAGTATATCTTGGCCAAGCACAGCGATATAAAAGTGGTGGTTCTTGACGCCCTGACGTATGCGGGTAATCTGGGAACTATTGCCAAAGATATCGATAACGAACGTTGTTTCTTTATCAAAGGAGACATTTGCAGCCGCGAAGTGGTGGACAGCCTTTTTGCCGAATACCGTTTCGACTATGTCGTGAACTTCGCCGCCGAAAGCCATGTAGACCGCAGTATCGAAAACCCGCAACTGTTTCTGATCACCAACATCCTCGGTACGCAGAATCTGCTGGATTGTGCCCGCCGTGCCTGGGTGATGGGTAAGGACGAACAGGGATATCCTACCTGGAGAAAAGGAGTGCGCTACCATCAGGTATCTACCGACGAGGTGTACGGCTCACTCGGTGCGGAAGGCTACTTCACGGAAGAAACCCCGCTTTGTCCGCACAGCCCGTACAGCGCTTCGAAAACCAGTGCCGACATGGTAGTCATGGCTTATCACGACACTTATAAAATGCCGGTAACGATCACCCGCTGTTCCAACAACTACGGCCCCTATCATTTTCCCGAAAAACTGATTCCGCTGATTATCAAGAATATACTCGAAGGCAAACATCTGCCTGTCTACGGTGACGGAAGTAACGTGCGCGACTGGCTTTACGTAGAAGACCACTGCAAAGCGATCGACTTGGTAGTGCGCGAAGGCAAAGAGGGCGAGGTGTACAACGTAGGTGGTCACAACGAAGAAACCAATCTTGAAATTGTGAAGCTGACCATTGCCACTATCCGTAAACTAATGACCGAGAAACCGGAATATCGTCAGGTCCTTAAAAAGAAAGTGAAAGGTGAAGACGGAGAAATCTCCGTTGACTGGATCAACAACGATCTGATCACTTTTGTCAAAGACCGTCTGGGGCACGACCAGCGTTATGCCATTGATCCCACGAAGATCACGAACGCCTTGGGCTGGTATCCCGAAACGAAATTTGAAGATGGCATCGTGAAGACAATCGTATGGTATCTTGAAAATCAAGACTGGGTGGAAGAGGTGACCAGCGGAGACTATCAAGGTTATTACGAAAAGATGTACGGAAAATAAATCAATGTCGGATCAAGAATCCTATTGATAGCAAAATACCCATTAACAGCATATTACGTGAAGTCTCACCTAGTATGCTGTTTAATTTTTTACCACTGTGAATCTGCACCATCCGTCTCCATGTGAGGACATGAGGAATCAGGTAGAGTAACGGAAGAAGTGCGGCAAACAAGTGTCCTTCGAAGAAGAACCAGAAACACAGAAGACTTGCTGCCACCCCCAGCATCAAATAAAGATAGCGTCCGAACTTCTCGCCAAAACGAACGATGACCGTCCGCTTTCCGCTCCGTGCATCCGCTTCACGGTCTCGGTAATTGTTGACTACCAGCAAGGTATCAATCAGCAGTCCGCAGATCAGAGAAGCTACCGTTGTGTCCGAAGTCCATGTCAGCGCCTGTACGTAGTACGTTCCGCCCACGGGGACGAATCCGAAAAATACGATGACCAGAACATCGCCCCAGCCGTTGTAGGATAATGGATAAGGACCTGTGGTATAGAGGAAAGCGAAGAGTACGCAGAGAAGTCCTACTATGGTCAGCTCCCATCCGGCATAAAACAGCAGCGCAGATCCGATCAGACAGGCGAACAGGACGGTGACGATGATTCCGTTTCGCATGGCTCTCGGTGAAATCCAGCCTTGTGCGCAGGCTCGTTCCGGTCCCAGCCGGTCTTCGCGGTCGGTTCCTTTGAGGTAGTCGAAGAGGTCGTTGATAAAATTGGCGGCAATTTGCATCAGACTGGCGAACAGGCAGCAGATAAGGGCCGGCAACCATTGAAAATGTCCATCCATATAAGCAAGTGCGCTACCGATCATGACCGGCGTAATGGCTCCTGTCAGAGTTTTGGGACGTGCTGCTAATATCCACGCACGCAGCGAGTTACGCTTTACTTCTTCCATGCTTTAATATATAATAATAAGTTTTGACGGACAAAGATACATGATTTTTCCTATCTTTGCGCCTCAAATAGTGGGGGAATGTGTTATATGTAGAAGAAAATAAACCAAAGAAGATGAAAAAAATAAATTACCTGTTCATAATATTCGTATTATTCCTGTTCGTATCTTGTAAGTCAAAGAAGAATGTTGTATCGATCCTGCCTCGTCCTGTGCTCAATGTCGATTCCGTCCGTCCGGACAGTTCCGCCGCTATCGACGGCTTGTTTGCTCCGGATCATTCTCAGCTTGCCGACTTGAAAGTTTCGACGAAAAAGCAGAAGAAAACAGCGAAGAAAGAAGCTGCGACCGAGCAGGAAGAACGTAATTTGGTACTTCGCGGAACGAAGATCACGTCTTCTACCGTGAACGTCCCTGCCACTTATAGCGGCATAGACCGTGTCGTGGAATATGACTTCACCCACCGTGATGTCCCCGAAGCCTTCGAAGGCTTCCGCATCGCCTTCATTTCCGACTTGCATTACAAGAGTCTGCTGAAAGAGAAAGGCTTGAACAACCTCGTCAATCTTTTGATCGCTCAGAAACCGGATGTCTTGCTGATGGGAGGAGACTATCAGGAAGGCTGTGAATACGTAGAACCGTTATTTGCCGCATTGGCCCGTGTGAAAACGCCGATGGGAACTTTCGGCGTTATGGGAAATAATGACTATGAACGCTGCCATGACGAAATAATCCGCACGATGAAGCATTACGGAATGCGTCCGCTGGAACACGAAGTCGATACATTACGCAAAGACGGTCAGCAGATTATCCTTGCCGGAGTACGCAATCCTTTCGACTTGAAGCAAAATGGGGTGTCGCCTACGCTGGCGCTTTCTCCCAACGACTTCGTCATCTTATTGGTGCACACTCCCGACTACGTGGAGGATGTTTCGGTGGCCAACACGGACATCGCTTTGGCGGGACATACTCATGGCGGACAGGTACGCGTATTTGGTTACGCCCCGATACAGAACTCCCATTACGGTACTCGCTTTCTGACCGGACTGGCGTACAATTCAACCAAAATGCCATTGATTGTCACTAACGGGATCGGTACTTCTCAGATGCCTGTGCGCATCGGTGCTCCGGCGGAAATCATAATGATTACGCTTCATCGTCTCAAAGAGTAGATACACTTTTATGGACGACTTTCTGATGGAGTCCACACTTTTAGGTATGACTTTTTGTGTTATTAGCACATTTTTATGCATGACTTTTTGTTCTTTTCTGTTCAGTTGCTTATATTTGCAGTTCATAAATCGTTGATTATAAAAGAATAAATATGAGAAGAGATGCAATGCAGCAGTTATATGACTGGAAAGAGAAGACAACACGGAAACCTTTGATTGTTCGTGGTGCCCGGCAGGTGGGGAAGACATGGTTGATGAAAGAATTTGCATCATCAGCTTACAGACAGTTTGCTTACATCAATTTTGAGGATAACGAAGTGATGAAAGATGTTTTTCAGAAAGACTTTGATGTCGAGCGCATTCTGATGGCTATTCAATTAGTGACTGGCATCGTAGTAGATACTGAGACATTAATTATTTTTGATGAAATTCAGGAAGCGCCTCGCGGATTGACGGCATTGAAGTATTTTCAAGAAAAAGCTCCTCAGTATCATGTGGTTGCAGCAGGTTCCCTCCTTGGCATTGCCATGCATAGCAATGATTCTTTTCCCGTCGGGAAGGTCGATTTTATGGATTTATATCCCCTTTCTTTTTCGGAGTTTTTGGAGGCTGTCGGGCAAGAGGCTTTTGCCCGTTTACTTGCAAAGAAAGACTGGGGGCTGATTGCTGCTTTTCGTTCTAAATTGATAGATTTGCTCAAACAGTATTATTATGTCGGAGGAATGCCTGAAGTTGTGAATGCCTTTATTAATCATAAAGACTATGCCGAAGTGCGACAACTACAGCAAGCAATTCTGGATTCTTATGATCGTGATTTCTCCAAACATGCTCCTATTGCCGAAGTGCCTCGGATTCGTATGATTTGGCGTTCTGTTCCGGCTCAATTGGCTAAGGAAAATAAGAAATTTGTTTATGGTGTCGTGAAGGAAGGAGCCAGAGCGAAAGATTTTGAGTTGGCTATTGAATGGCTGATTGATGCAGGACTTATTTACAAGGTTAGCCGAGTGAAAAAAGCCGGAATCCCATTGTCGGCTTATGAGGACTTTTCGGCATTTAAATTATTTTTGTTAGATACCGGATTAATGGGAGCTATGAGCGGGCTTCCACCGCAAGCGTTATTGGAAGGGAATGTGTTGTTTAGTGATTATAAAGGAGCTATTACAGAGCAGTATGTATTACAACAATTGAAGTCTGTGAAAGGATTGAGTATTTACTACTGGTCTTCGGATACATCCAGAGGAGAGCTGGATTTCCTTTTACAAAAAGATGTTAGCGTCATCCCTGTTGAAGTAAAAGCCGAGGAAAATCTGCAATCGAAGAGTTTGCGTTTCTTCGTAGAGAAAAATGCGGGATTACATGGAGTACGATTTTCTATGTCAGATTATCGGGAGCAAGAGTGGATGATTAATTATCCGTTATACTCTGTCGGATATATTCTCTAATATACTCCCAAACCTTTGGATGCAAGAAGTATCTTACATCTTTCTTTTCATCAAGTGCCTGACGGATAAACGTAGAACTTATTTCAAAGGTAGGCGAATGGACCAGACGGACTGTTTCGGGCAGCCCGTTTTCATTTACCGGAAATCCGGGGCGGGGATAGATAAGAATACGGTTTTCTTTGATGATGCGCTCCGATTGATACCAGCGGTCGAAGCGGGCCCAGTTATCCGAGCCGATAATTAAGTAGAAGTCCCGTTCCGGATAAGTTTCATGTAGCTTTTCCAACGTATGTACGCTGTATGAAGGGCGGGGCAGATGAAACTCGAAGTCTGAAGAGCGGAAGCGGGGATATTCTTCTGTGGCAAGTTCTACTAACCGGAGACGCAGGTCGTCCGGCCATAGCTCCGTTCCCGCTTTCAGCGGGTTTTGCGGGCTGACCATAAACCAAATTTCATCCAGTCTTTCATACTCGCAAAGATAGTTGGCCAAGGCCAGATGTCCGATGTGTACCGGATTGAATGACCCGCTGAAGATTCCGGTTTTTAGTTTATTGCTCTCTGCCATTCTCATCTTCTCGTTTTTACTTTTTTCTTCTTGACGCCTTCTTATCTTTCTATTCTTTGTTCTTTTTTTGCTCTTTTGGGTTCTCTTTTAGACTTTCTTTTTCAACTTTGGCTTTCTGTCATCTTCTTGGCTTCCCTTTCCATTCTCAGCTTTTTTCTCCATTTGGGAAAAACGATAGCCTGCCTCACAGCAATTAAGAAAAAGATGCCGGCGGCAATCCAAAAATGCAGATAAAGTGAAAGGATACCGAACACTATATCTACAATGCCGATAATGCCGCACAGATACATGAATTTTTCGGTCGATCCCTCCTTCTTTTCTATGCTCTCTATTCGTTTTTTCAGAGATTCTTTCATTCCTTATTCAGAAATTCTTTGATAACCTCCAACGTCTCAGCCTTTGCCGCCTCCAGATCATCATTGACGATGACACGATCAAACTGGGGAGCAAAAGTCATTTCGTATTCCGCCTTTGCGATGCGGCACTCGATAACTTCGGGATCATCCGTACCCCGACCCGTCAGTCGGCAACGGAGTTCTTCGATGGAGGGCGGCTGTACAAAGATGGACAACGCACGCTCACCGTAATACTTTTTGATATTACATCCGCCCACTACATCCAAGTCGAATACCACGTTCTGACCCTTCTCCAACTGCTTTTCCACTTGTTCTTTCAGCGTTCCGTAATACCGATCCTTGTACACTTCTTCGTATTCCAAAAACTCGTTGTTCTCAATGCGACAACGGAACTCTTCGGGAGTAAGGAAGAAATATTCAACCCCGTGTTTCTCCGTCCCGCGCGGTGGGCGGCTGGTTGCAGAAATGGAGAACGCAAGATTTAAGTTCTGCGTCAGCAGATAGTTGATAATAGTCGATTTGCCCGAACCGGACGGGGCAGAAAAAATAATTAACTTGCCAGTCATTTGTTTAATTGAAAATTGAGAATTGAAAGTTGAAAATTGAAAATGTCGACAAGTGTATGATTTTCAACTTTCAACTTTCAATTCTCTATTAAATAATTACATTACGTTCAGCACCTGTTCCTTGATCTGTTCTAGCTCATCTTTCATTTGCACAACGATTTTCTGCATTTCGGCATGGTTGGACTTGCTGCCAAGCGTATTGATTTCCCGTCCCATTTCCTGAGCGATGAAACCGAGCTTCTTGCCTTGTCCGTTGCCGCTTTCCAGCGTGCTGATGAAATATTTCAGGTGGTTGGTGAGGCGTTGTTTTTCCTCGTTGACATCCAGCTTTTCGATGTAGTAGATCAATTCTTGTTCCAGCCGATTCTTGTCATAGTCCGTGTTGAGTGTCTTTTCGAGCGCATCGGTGATACGTTCCTTGACTTTCTCCACCCGTTCTTTTTC
>ULWT01059774.1_pt1 | contig 10534 bp, 10 predicted proteins | sample 1960611 | NCBI WGS metagenome assembly ULWT01 (sample SAMEA4835819, study PRJEB28245) | human gut metagenome | biome: gut microbiome; material: fecal sample | place: Denmark | collected 2008
GGGACACAATGGGATATGATGATGAAATTTTTAAGTGATTCTGCTAATTATTCAGATATGAAAAGTACCCAATGGGGAAATTATGACAATGTATCATTAACGAACTTAAGAGGTTATTATACAAATGTAAATACATCAAATGCATCAACAGATGGATTTAAAAGTGCAGAAGGATTTACAACAAATTCAGAAACTAGTTCATGGGTAATATTAACAACAGGTTCAACAAAGCAAGTATTAAGAAAAGGATTATATGACGTAGCAGGAAACTTATGGGAATGGACACAAGAGTCTTCATATGTAGCAAATTTAGGTTATAATACAACATACAACACATATAACCTTCGTGGTGGTTCCTTCGGCCACGCATATGCGAAAAACCCTGCTTGTTTCCGTGCTTACGATTATGCATCTGCTACTGATACGTTCCACGGTTTTCGTCCAGTACTTTGTATTAAGTAGAACTTATGCTTATAGGCAATGCACCAATTAATGTAACTTGTCAGAATATAGGCAAAACATAAGAACTATTCTAAGAGTCTGTAAATAAAAAACAAATCAAGTAAAGATACTTAGAAAAACAGATAATACCCTTTGAAATATAATTAGCAAAATAATTTGCAAATATATTTCAAGGGTATATTTTTATAAAACTAAAATAATGGAAAAATAGTTATATTTATTAATAAATAAAAAAAATATTATTTGTTGCTTTTGCAACAGAAAAACAATAAACTTGGTATATAATTATCTCATAAAAAAGTAGGAGGAAAAGCAAATGAAAATAATAAAAAGAGATGGAAGAGTTGTAGATTATGATAGACAAAAAATAGCAGTAGCAATAGAAAAAGCAAACAGAGAAGTAAAAGGAAAAGAGCTTGCATCTAAGGAAGACATAAAAAACATTATTCAACATATAGAAGATTTAGACAAAAAAAGAATGCTAGTTGAAGATATTCAAGATATTATAGAAGAACAATTAATGAAAATTGGAAAATATGAATTAGCAAAAAAATATATTGTATATCGTTATAATAGAGCATTAGTAAGAAAATCAAATACAATAGATGAAACAATTTTAGGATTAATTAGAAATGAGAACCAAGAATTAGCAGAAGAAAATTCTAATAAAAATACGATGCTTGCTTCTACTCAAAGGGATTATATAGCAGGGGAAGTTTCTAGAGATTTAACTAGAAGATTATTATTACCAGAAAAAATAATAAAAGCTGACCAAGATGGAATTTTACATTTTCACGATGCAGATTATTTTGTACAACCAATTTTTAATTGTTGTTTAGTTAATATTGGTGATATGTTAGACAATGGTACTGTAATGAACGGAAAAATGATAGAAAGCCCAAAAAGTTTTCAAGTTGCGTGTATCGTAATGACTCAAATTATAGCAACAGTTGCAAGTAATCAATATGGTGGACAATCTGTTGATATAAAACATTTAGGAAAATATTTGAGAAAAAGTTATGAAAAATTCAAAAATGAAATAGAAGAAAAATATAAAGGAAAATTGCCAGAAGATACAATAGAAGATTTAGTTCAAGATAGGTTAAAAGCAGAGTTAAAAGCTGGTGTACAAACCATACAATATCAAATAAATACATTAATGACAACAAATGGACAAGCACCTTTTGTAACACTATTTTTACATTTGGAAGATGATGATCCATATATAAAAGAAAATGCAATGATAATAGAAGAAATTCTAAGACAAAGATATGAAGGAATAAAAAATGAAGCAGGAGTTTATGTTACACCAGCATTTCCAAAACTTGTATATGTATTGGATGAAAATAATTGTCTAAAAGGTGGAAAATATGATTATTTAACAAAATTGGCAGTAAAATGTTCAGCAAAAAGAATGTATCCAGATTATATATCAGCAAAAAAAATGCGTGAAAATTATGAGGGAAATGTATTTAGCCCAATGGGATGCAGAAGCTTTTTATCTCCTTGGAAAGATGAAAACGGAAACTATAAATTTGAAGGAAGATTTAATCAAGGGGTTGTAAGTATCAACTTACCACAAATTGCAATAATTGCAGATGGTGATGAAGAAAAATTCTGGAAATTATTAGATGAAAGATTAGAATTATGCAAAGAAGCATTAATGTGTAGACATTATGCATTACTTGGAACAAAATCAGATATAAGCCCAATTCATTGGCAATATGGAGCAATATCAAGATTAGCAAAAGGGGAAAAAATAGATAAACTATTATATGGTGGCTATTCAACAATGTCACTTGGTTACATAGGAATTTATGAAATGACAAAACTGATGAAAGGGGTATCACACACAAGTCCAGAAGGACATGATTTTGCAATAAAAGTAATGGAATATTTAAGAGATAAGGCAGCAGAATGGAAAAAAGAAACAAACATAGGATTTGCATTATATGGAACACCAGCAGAGAGTTTATGTTATAAATTTGCAAGAATAGACAAAGAAAAATTTGGAACAATAAAAGATGTAACAGACAAAGGGTATTATACAAATTCATACCATGTAGATGTTAGAGAAAAAATAGATGCATTTGAAAAATTAGAATTTGAAAGCGAATTCCAAAAAATATCTTTAGGTGGTGCAATTTCCTATGTTGAAATACCAAATATGCAAAAAAATATAAAAGCATTAGAAGAAGCCGTGAAATTTATATATGAAAATATACAATATGCAGAATTTAATACAAAATCAGACTATTGCCATGTTTGTGGATTTGATGGAGAAATAATAATAAATGATAATAACGAATGGGAATGTCCAAATTGTGGAAACAAAGATCACAGCAAAATGACAGTAGTTAGAAGAACTTGTGGGTATTTAGGAGAAAATTTTTGGAATGCAGGAAAAACCAAAGAAATAAAGCAAAGAGTTTTACATATGTAAGAAGTAGGGAAAAGGGGACGCCCTTTTTTTCCCTATTAAAAAATTCCCTATTAAATATTTTACTAAAATGAGATTGGAGGTATGATATGAATTATGCAGATATAAAAAAGATAGATGTAGCAAATGGTGAAGGTGTTAGAGTATCAGTATTTGTTAGTGGATGCAATCATCATTGCAAAGGGTGTTTTAATCAATGTGCATGGGATTTTAATTATGGAAAAGAATTCTCTGAAAAAGAAGAACAACAAATAATAGAGTATATGAATCATGATTACATATCAGGACTTTCTCTTTTAGGTGGAGAACCATTAGAACCTAAAAATCAAGAAGGGTTATTACCATTAGTAAAAAAGGTAAAAGAAAAATTTCCTGATAAAAATATTTGGTGTTATACAGGTTTTGATTTTGAAAAAGACGTTGTGGGAAAAATGGCAAAAAATAATGAGACTACAAGAGAATTATTAAAATATATTGATATTATAGTAGATGGAAAATTTGAGGAAGATAAAAAAGATTTAAAATTGCAATTTAGAGGTTCTTCAAATCAAAAAATTGTAGATGTAAAAAAATCACTACAAACAGGACAAATTGTAAAGCAAATTCAATATAAGTAAAAAATAGTTAGCATATAGCTTGCTATTTTTTAAATTTGCTTATATAATGTAAAAAAAGCAAAGGAGGTAGTGGTCTATGATTATGGATTTACCGGAAAAATTTTCTATAGGAGATGCTAGGCAAAAAAACGATGCTTTTATTGAGGATGGAATCTTAAAAATACGGAAGGATGCTTCATACCGTTTTGTAATTTATGAATTGACTTTTAAATTAAAAGGAGGAAAACATATTTGCAGATATTGTGGAAAAATTTTTAGTGACAGAAAAATGACAATGGACCATATGTATCCACAAGATATGGGTGGTCCGACAATAACTAATAATTTATTACCATCATGTCAAAAATGTAATAGTGAAAAGTCAGATATGACTAGAGAACAATATGAAAAATATAAACATTTAGAAATAGTAGGAAAAAATTGTAAAGAATATTTGAAAGATTTAAGAGGCTATAAAGAATTTATTAAAAAATGGGAGGAGTTTGAAATTCCAAAAGAATGGATATCCAAAAGAGAATTATCAACTATTATAGCAGAAATTCGGTTAGGAGATTGTACACAAAATGCTAAATATAAAAAAGTAGTAGAATGTTATGAAAAATACTACCATATTCCGAAACCTATTATAGTAGACAAAAACGGATTTCTTTTAGATGGATTCTATTCTGTTATTTTTGCAAAGAATAACTCGATAACAAGTTTACCAGCAATTGAATTAGAAAATGTAGAAGTGATAATGTAAGCACAAAAAGGAGATTTGATATGATGTATCAAATTTTGAAACTTTCTAATTATATAGAAGAAAATCATAAAAAATTTTCTAATACTGTTTTAGAAATATATAATTTTATGGATGATATTTCAGAAGAATATCGAAACTTCTTTTTATGGTATTGGAAAAAAGTTGTACCTGATATATTAAATGGGACAAGAGAAATTTTTATAGCTACTATTAACAAAAAAATAGTTGGAGTTGCAATATTGAAAAGAAAAAAAGATGAGAAAAAAATTTGTTCAATTTTTGTTATAAAAGAGCAAAGAAACAAAGGAATTGCAACAGCTTTATTAGAAAAATCTTTTGATTATTTGAAAACAAATAAACCGTTAATTAGTATTTCAGAAAATAAGATTCAACAATTTTCAAGTATTATAAAAAAATATAATTGGAAACAAGAGCAAGTTTTAGAAAAAGGTTATTATAATAAAACCTCAAGAGAAATTGTTTTTAATGGAAAAATTTTGTGATTAAAAAAGTTCAATAGAGTAATTCTCTATTGAACTTTTTTAGTTTTGATTTAAAAATCTATTTAATAACTGTTCTCTACATAAATTTTCAAACTCATCATTAATTGGTTCTAAAACAACATTTTCATCATATTTTCTATCTAAGCAATATTTAATAATATAATCAGCAAGTTCTGGATTTTTAGAAAGAAGTGGACCATGTAAATAAGTTGCAATAACATTAGACTTAAAAAATCCTTCTTCTGAATCACCAAATTTATTACCATTTCCAAAAAGAACCTTACCAAAAGAATTAGAAATATCAAAAGTTTGTCCACCATGATTTTCAAAACCAATAACCTTAGTCTCTACACCATTTAAAGTAGCCTCAATAACAATATTTCCAATACATCTTTTCTTTCTATCAGGATTAGCAACTGTATAATAATCAAAAACTTCAAGACCAGGAATAATATTTCCTTCAACGCCTTTGTAATACTTACCAAATAATTGATAAGCACCACAAATAAGTAGGAAAAACACACCATTATTTACAGCCTCTTTAATATTATCTTTATATTTAACTAAATCATCAGCTAAAATACTTTGTTCATTGTCAGCACCACCGCCGGCAAAAACAATATCATAATCATTAAAGTTTGGAGCATCATCACCAATAGAATATCTATCAATAGTAGCTTTATAGCCACGAGCTTCAATTCTATATTTTAAAACTTGAATATTTCCATAATCTCCATATAATTCCAACATATCAGGGTATAAATATAAAATTTTAATTTCTTTCATTTTTTAAATCTCCTTTGAAGTATTATGCTCTTTTAAAGCGTGTCTTGTTGGTTGCAAAGCAGTGTAATTTGCAATAACATATTTTTTTGTTGAAGTTTTATATAAGCTTTTAACAGCATCCTTTAAATCTAAATAAGGTTCTATTTTTTCAGCAGGGAACCCACTTGTTTTTATTCTAATTGCAATGTCATAAGCTCTTTTTCCTGAAGTTATAATTCTTGTAACATTATTTAAATTATTGAAATTAATGTCCCAAATCCAAGAAACATCAAAACCATCTGCAATATTGTCATTTAAGACAAATAATAATTCTTTTTCATCATCATCTTCATTTAATATACGAAGACTTACATTACTTCCAGTAGGGTTTTTAGCTAGATTGATTATTGTTTTTACACCATTAATTTCTATTTCTTCAAGTCTACCATTATTAAGTTTAAAATTAGCAAAAGCTTTTTGAATTGCTTCTTTTGGAATGTTGTATAAAGAACAAACAGAATATACAGCGGTGTAATTATAAATTAAATAAATGCTATTTCCATTTATTTTATAAGTAGTTCCATCAATATCAAAACATCTATTTTTTAAATCAACATTTGAAGCAGATTTATATATTTTATTATCACCAAAATTACAATTTGGACATTTGAATTTTCCAACATGAGAATATTGATAATATTCATATTCTAATCTTGTTTTACAGAAAGGGCAGAACTTACCTTCGCCAGCTTCTTTGATTTGCTCTGTTGCAAATTTATATTTATCAACACTAAAATAATAAACATTTTCATTAGAAGGGTTAGCTTGTCCAAGTCTTGCAACATTTGGGTCATCATTATTTAAAATTAAGTTTCCATTATAAGTTTTCAAAAATTCGTTAATTCTTAAAATTAAAGATTCAACTTCACCATTTCTATCTAATTGGTCACGGAAGAAGTTTAAAATTACCAATGTATCTAATCGGAAATCCTTAAATACAACAGGGATGTAACTTTCGTCAACTTCAAAAACTAAGTAATCTGCTTTGATTTTTCCAGTTAAAGTACAATTTTTTAATATAGTTGAAAGTATACCTGTTTCCATATTGTTTCCTTCAACATTACTTACAACTTTGTTTCCAGCAGTTTTTAATGTGTAGCCTATGCAGTTATTTGTCATCGTTTTACCATTTGTTGCAGATACAGCAATTACTGGACAATTAACTTTAAAATATTTGAAAATTTCGGGGTTCCAGTCATATGCAATTTTTCCTAAAAAGTTTCCTCCGTTTTTATGACATATTTTTAGTATAAGATTTAGTATTTTCATTGCTAAGATTATGAAAAAGTTTTTCATTTTTATCAGTCCTTTCAAATGTGAATTTTTATATCTAGTATAAAATTTTTTTATATTATAGGAAAGTTCTCCGAACTTCCTATAATATAAATACTTTGCACAGAAATTTGCATAAAGCAAATTTCGCGCACGAACAAAGACGCGGACTTTAAAATGTTTTAATAAGTGCAAATGTTATTAATGTCCGCTTTTGTTCTATTAATAATTTTCTAGATTATATCATAACAAAATGGATGGGACAAGAGAAATAAATAAAAATATCTCTAGATTTCAAATGAATCTAAAGATATTAAATTTTAAATATTTTTTTCAAATTTATTTTTTAATTCTTCCATATTTATATCTAAAATAATACATAAAGCAATTAATTCAAAATCTTTTATACTTTTTTTTGCTGTTTCGATTTTATAGAGTTCGAATCTATCAAGTTCAATGCCTAATAATTCTAATTTGTGAGAAAGTTCAATTTTGGTAAGTTTTTTGTTCTCTATGTTCTTTTACTAATGTTCCTATTATATTTCTGTACTCATTAAATTTTTTCATTTATATGACCTCCAATAAAAAAATAAAAATATTTATTTATCTATTGATTTTATAATAAGTTTTATGATATAGTGTGTATTGATAATACACATAATCAAAATTATTAAATAGAAAGGAAGAAATGAAAATGAAAGTACAAAAGTTAAAAAGTCAAAAAGGTATAACACTTGTAGCATTAGTGATAACAATAGTGATTTTAATAATTCTAGCTGGAATAACAATAGCCCAAATAACAGGAGAAAATGGATTATTTAAAAGAGCTAAACAAGCAAAACAAAATACATTAGATGCTCAAAATGAAGAAAATGTTATACTGGCAGATTATGATAATAAAGTAAATGAAATAGTAGGAGGTGCAACAAGAGAAACAGAGACATTAGTAAGCTGTTATCCTAAAGGAACACCAGTAGTATTAGACGAGGGATTTAGCGGTACAAATGAAAAAAAAATAGTAGCACCAGATGATGGTTGGGTAGTATTGTCAATGGTTGCTACTGAAATGGGTGGAAAATGGTATAGCTTAATTGTAGGAAATTTGGAATCAGCCGGTGGAGTAAGTGACTGGGTGTCGCAAAGAACATCATTACCATGTACTAAAGGCACAGAGATTACGTATGCATCTTGGGGAGCTAACTTTAATGCAAAATTAACTTTTATACCAATGAAATAGTATTAAATTGCTCGTTCCTCGCAATGGTATAAATGAATAAAAGTGGAAAAAAATTGAAAATATGGTAAACCTCGTGTATAATATAATTATGTAACTTGATAGATGCAAATATATTAAACAGGAGGTTTTTTGATATGACAAATGAACAAATAATAAGCAAAATGAAAGATGACATGAAAATGAGAGGATTTTCACATTGGACAGAAGAAAGTTATTTAGGGAAAACAAAAGATATAATGAAATATTTCAATAAACCAATGGAAAAAGATATTATTAGGATAACAACTAATAATATCTTTCTTTTTTTTGGAAACAATATGATATAATTCTAGACAAACCACCAAAAATGTGATAACATAAGTAGGAAAAAATAAGAGAAAAACAAAAGGGCAAAAATCAAGCAAATACAAAAATGCATAATAATTAAACCCGATGTAAGAAAAGAGGTAAGTAATATGAAAGAAACATTTTATGTAACAACACCAATATACTATCCAAGCGGAAAATTCCACATAGGAACAGCATACTCAACAGTAGTAGCAGATGCACTAAAAAGATATAACAAATTAAAAGGAAAAGAAAGTTACATGTTAACAGGAACAGATGAACATGGACAAAAAATAGAAATAAAAGCAAAAGAAGCAGGAGAAACACCACAACAATATGTAGACAGAATGGCAGCAATGGCAAAAGAACTATGGGCAAAAATGGACATACAATATGATGACTTTATAAGAACAACAGATGAAAGGCACGAAAAAGTAGTTCAAAAAATATTTGACAAATTTATGGAACAAGGAGACATCTACAAAGGTGAATATGAAGGACTTTACTGTATACCATGCGAAACATTTTTTACACAAACACAATTAGTTGATGGAAAATGTCCAGACTGTGGTAGAGAAGTTGTTCCAATGAAAGAAGAAGCATATTTCTTTAACATGAAAAAATATGCAGACAGACTTTTAAAATACTATGACGAACACCCAGACTTTATAAAACCAGAATACAGAAAACAAGAAATGATAAACAACTTTATCAAACCAGGATTAGAAGACTTATGTGTAACAAGAACATCATTTGACTGGGGAATAAAAGTATTAAAAGACCCAAAACACGTAGTATATGTATGGTTAGATGCACTAACAAACTATATAACAGCCTTAGGATATATGTCAGATGATGACACATTATTCAAAAAATTCTGGCCAGCAGATGTTCACGTAGTAGGAAAAGATATAGCAAGATTCCACTTAATATATTGGCCAATATTCTTAATGGCATTAGATTTACCATTACCAAAAACAATATTTGTTCATAACTGGATAACAATGAAAGATGGAAAAATGAGTAAATCTAAGGGAAATGTAATATATCCAGAAGATTTAATAAATAGATATGGATTAGATGCAACAAAATACTTCTTATTAAGAGAAATGCCAACATCACAAGATGGACTATTCTCACCAGAAGCTTTTGTTGAAAGATACAATTTCGATTTATGCAATGACTTAAGTAACTTATTAAACAGAACAGTATCAATGGTAAATAAATATTTTGGTGGACAAGTACCAGAATACAAAGGAACACCAAATGAAGCTGATAAAAGTATAGAAAAAGCATGTGAAAAACAAAAAGAAAAATTCGTAAGACTTTTTGAAAATTTCGAAATAGCAAATTCATTACAAGAAATATGGAATTTAGTATCAAGAACAAATAAATATATTGATGAAACAATGCCATGGACATTAGCAAAAGAAGAACAAACAGAAAAATTAGAATCATCAATGTACCATCTAATTGAAAACCTAAGACAAATAGCAATATTAATAAAACCATTTATGAATGAAACATCTGAAAATATATTAAGACAAATAGGAATAGAAGACGAAAACTTAAAAACTTGGGAAAGCCTAAACAATTACAAAAACTTAAAAGGAATAAAAGTAATTGAAAAAGGTGAACCAATATTTATGAGATTAAATGCAGAAGAAGAAATTGAGTATATAAAACAAGTTATGAAAAAATAATAATATAAGAGGATGTAATAATGAACTTATTTCATAAAAAGGATCAATATAAAGGCTATAATATATATAGCATGAAAAAATATGTTGATAAAAAAAGAATAATTTTTACTACAATAATAGTAATTTTAATAATTATCACATTAGGTTTTATTATATATTATAGTGTTGATACAACTATAAGGCTAAAAAATGCAAAAAGATTTGAACAAAAATTAATAGAATATGAAAGTAGTCAAGAAGAATTACAAAAACAAGAAAAAGAAAGACAAGCTAAAATTCCAAAATTAACTGATGAAGGAAAGCAAAATATAAAAGGAATATATAAATCAGAAACCAAAAGAGTATTTCTTACTTTTGATGATGGGCCATCAGTTAATACAGCAGATGTATTAGATATATTAAAATC
>ULWT01064743.1_pt1 | contig 10533 bp, 10 predicted proteins | sample 1960611 | NCBI WGS metagenome assembly ULWT01 (sample SAMEA4835819, study PRJEB28245) | human gut metagenome | biome: gut microbiome; material: fecal sample | place: Denmark | collected 2008
CGGCGGAAAACGGGGCCCTGGAAGTCATTTTGAATAACGACTCTTGGGAAACAGACGAGGATTACTTGAAGCTGGTGCTGGCCGACTACACAAAGCAGGTGCTGGAATATCAAAGTGAGCATCCGGGGGCTTCTGACGCCAAAAAATGATTGGATATTTGTATGTGAGTGGAGTGTGAGAGCCGTTTATGACAACAAAAGAGCGTATAATCGTTTCTGCATATACCGGCTTTCGGATGTGCAATATGGATTTGATAGAGGAATATGTCCAAGAAAAGCTCGGTCGGCCGATTTGCTCCAATGAATGGGGAGATCAGCGTTTCCACGAGATTGTACAAGCTATGGTCGCAGAGGACTTTCTAATGCTCTGTGAGTAGTTGTGATTATTTTTCCATCAAAAGAAAGGGGGCGGGACACCGCCCGCAAAGTGGACTGAGCCATTGTCTGAAACGAGAGATCCAGCAAGGGGAAAAGCCCTTGCTGGATTTTTATATCCACCGACTTGACGCTATTACGGACACATATCTGGTACCTGCATATACATAAACGGCTGACGCGGAGAAGGCGTCAGCCGTTCAATATTTTCGGATTACATTTCAAGACCGAGTTTTTCTGCGATTTCCTCTGGAGAGAGGCCAGAGGCTTTTGCTTTCTCCATCACAGTTTTCATAGTAACAGGATGGAGGAGCTTTTGCTTTTGGGTCTCTAAAGCCTCAATTTCAGCTTTCTTTTTGGAAATCTTTTCATCAATAATTGCAATGCGTTCTTCTACAGTACGAGCGGCCATAAGAGGTACATCCTTTCATAATCAGAAGATATATTTATAATAATAAGCCAAAGATTCTTTGTCAATCGAATTTTATTAAAACATGGGAAAATGCTTTCTTTTTTTGGATTGGATAGTAGCGGAGGACATTAAGCCTAATATCGCCGCCTATAGGAATGCCTACATCAATAGCAGGTGGCTTTGCGACAGAACAGCCTGGCGGCGGAGCCTAGCGCTTAGAGTTTTTGCATTCTTAATCACTTTCTCTGTGAATCGGATAATGGCGTGGTAACGCCGAGTTTCTCGGTTCCATCCGTTTGCATTGACGAATCCAAAACTTCTGTCTCTCCATCAGGAGGAGTAGCGCGATCATACAGCGGTACGGTGTCTTCGTCATGTACAGGCGGGATAGTTCCGTCAGCTAGGGGAACTGTCCCAACTCTCAGTTTTTCTGTTTGCTGCGCTTGAGGAAACTCTGCTTTCGGCAAAACCGCCGTATCCGGAAGCGTGTCCCCCTGCTCTGTCTCCAATTGTGCGGTACTCTCCTGAAGTATCGCAGTCCCTGACATAATCGGTTGTTCAGGTTCCCGGCGAACTGTAAGATGGTCTGTGGGATAACCGCTGCGAAGTTTCCGGGTGTTCTTGTCCGCGCCTTGATCATAAGCCGCGTTTTCCGGTATGTACTGCGGCTTTTTCAGCCAGAAGGCGATTCCAAGAACGATGGTAAAAACGAGAAGACCAACGCCGCTGTAAAATATAACCTGTCCCGTGGTCACTAAAATCACCTCTTTTAGAATTTAACTTTGCGTTAAAAGCATCCTGAGCTTTGCCAAGGATTAAGAAAAGGCTAGATCATATACATTCTCACACCAACCAAGTATGCTGCCATCCTCTTGATAGGTAGTGATTCTCACTGCATTTCCGTGGTTATCGTATTCATACTCAGCGTGATGCCAAAGTGCGTCATCCGAGTCCATCACATCTGACGGATATATCACTTCCGGCAAATTGCCTTCGGAGTCTGGGTAAACCAAGATATCAGCCACAACAGATTGATAACTCACTCCGCAGTTATCCAGCCCCTTTTCGCGTGGCCCTTCTAATGTTTCTGATACGCTGTTAGTATCCGATTCACCATAGGCCGCCCACCAAATCCAAGAACTTTCGGCAGGATCGAACGTCCAGGTTTGCGTGTAGGTCATATACTGACCTGTGGTAGTGCTTAGAGTAGTTTCGATTTTTTCCGTCATATAACCATCTTCATCATATGTCACCTCGGTTTGCGATACTAAAGTCCCATCTGCTAAATAAACACTCTGTTCGGTCAAGAAAAAAGCATCGGTTTCTTGAGCAAGGTGTTGCTGTAAAAGTTCCAGACTTTCCAGAAGTCCGTTATCGCCAGTCGCCTCATATCCAGCCTGCAATACCTTGATTGCCCTGTCCAAGTCTCCTATTTCTTGATAAGCATAAGATAGCTGTTCATATATTACCGTCTGTCTTGAATCAATTTCAATGGCTGCGGAAAAGGCGATAATCGCTTCTTCATAGTTGCCCTCAGATAAGTAGCGCACACCCAAATCATATTGTTCCTTCCATGTGGTAGGGTTGTTTCCACAAGCTGTCATACCAAGAAGCAATAGTGCACTAAGACATACCTCTCCTTACAACCAGCCATTCCTTTTCAAGTCTTCAATCAGGCTCCCTAACTGCTGGTAATAAGTCGTCTCATCCGAACTGCGGATCATGCTGCCCGCTGTTTCATACTCTGCAAGGGCAGGCCGGTAATTGCGGCTGCTCTGGGGCTTGGCATTTTCAATGGTGATCAGCATCATCCCTCGCAGCGCATGAGGCATATAGTCCTCCGGGAACATCCCCTCATAAGCCGTAAGCGCCTGTTCCGCTTTAGCATAGTCCTTCAGCTCGTAGTAGATCGTATAAAGATTGGAATAGAGGTATTCTTTGGTCACACCCAGTTCGATCACGCGGTTGAAGCACTCGGCTGCCTTTGTCAGATAATTCTGTGGAACAGAAGCGTCTGTGTGGTATGCCTCAAAATAGGCCAGGGCCAGCATCTCCCACAGGACGCTGTCGTAGCGCAGACCCTCCTGCACCACAGCGGAGGAGAGCAGTTCGGCGGATTTTGTGGCAGGGTATTCAATCGGGGAGGCGTTGACCCGCATCAGAGCGGCACAATCCCGGTACAGATCCCCCAAAGAGACATAGCAGCGGCGAGTCAGCGCGGAAGTCTCAGACTGATCAAGGGCATCCAGAAACGCCGTCTCCGCATCAAGATAATCCTCCTGAGCAAAGTAGACCTCACCCTGCACATATTGGGTCACATCAGGGTGGGCACCTTGTCCAATCAGTTCATCTAGGATCTGCTCCGCCTGATCGATCTCGCCAAGACGTCCCAGGCACACTGCGTAATCGCGCAAGTTGTCTACCGACAGTTCTCCCCCTTGTGCAAAGCCCTCTGCGGCATCTTCATATTCTCCAAGTTCAAATTGGGCAGACGCCATGGAAAGTCTGATTTGAATATCCTCACCATAGTTCTGTAAAGCATCTGAACCGAAATCGATACAATCCTGCCATTTACCATTGAGATACAGAGCATATGTCTGCTGCCGGTCGGCATCCATACGGTCAGGATATAGTGTCCGCGCTTCATCAAGCAGGGCTACCATCCCATCGTAGTCTGTGGTATATAACTCGCTGGCCTGAGCCAGCAAAGAAGAATATGAGGCCTCTTTCTCCTGTCCCATGACCACCTGGCCGCCAACCATCAATCCCACCGAGGCAGCCAACATCACCGCAACAACGGCGACCCGGATGCGTTTCGCATTCTGGTACTTCTGCCATGCTCTATCAAAACGGTAAATATGGTCTAGATCGTCCACCAGCTCGTCCACCGTTTGGTAACGGTCTGCCGGTTCAGACTGAACGCATTTATTCAGTATGTACTCGATACCATGAGAGAGCTCCGGCACCAGCTGACGCACCGGAACAAACTGGTAGGGCGGCTCATAGGGGCTTTTCCCGGTCAGCAGGTGGTACATGGTGACGCCGAGGGAATAGATATCCGTTCGGGCATCGGTCTGGGCCTTACCGAATTGTTCCGGAGCGGCATAGCCCTTGGTGCCGATATAGGTCGTGTCCGCATTGGACTCCTGTTTATATTCCCGGGCGATACCGAAGTCGATCAGCTTCAGAGAGCCGTCCGGCTGGAGCATGATGTTAGAGGGTTTCATGTCCCGGTAGATGATGGGGTGGGGCCGCTGGCCGTGGAGATAGGTCAGTACGCCGCACAGATCCCGGAGCCACTGTAGCCCCTGGGGCTCATCTACTTTCTTCTGCTGTTTCAACAGGCCGTCCAGGGTAATACCCTCTACAAAGTCCTCTACAATGTAGATACAGTCTCGATCCTCAAAGATGTCCACAATGCGAGGCAGCATGGGGTGCTGGAGCCGCTTCAGGATGTTGGATTCGGCCAGGAAATCAAACCGCGTCCCCTGTTGTTTGCGCACTTCCTTCACTGCCCAGCGGGTGTGAAGGCGCTTATGCTCGGCAAGGTAGACGGTGGACATACCGCCTTTGCCGATGATAGATTTTATTTCGTATGTGTCATTAAAGGTTTTATTCATATTATTTCTCGCCTTCGCTTGTGTCGATTTTACATCTCAATAAGATTCCATATACTCTAACTCTGCATAACCTAATAGGTTCCCCTTTTCATCATAAGTAGAAATAGCTGACACTAATCCCTTGTCGTTATAGTCATAAACTGCATGATCCCATTCTATTTCAGTCGAAATCATGTTGTCACTAAAAATTACTCCATCTATTTCTTCTGAACCACTGAGGCTCTCCCAAAACGGGTCATATACAATAACATTTCCGCTTACTTCTGTAATTCCTACAACTGCCGTTACATAGCTGCCTATTGTGCCCGCTTTAACCTCAGATTCTGGTTGTTCTTCGCGATATGGATCATCCGAGCCGTATGTGTACGTGGTAGTTTCATTTCCCTCATCATATTCCCAAGTTTCCCAGAAAGTAGCACTATATGTTGGGTAAAAACTACGACTGTCTGTTCGAACCAACCGCCGTTTATCGTCATACTGTGCTTCTATTACCTCAACAAGTGTCCCTTCCGGACTGTATAGCTCAACTTTGCTCACCATCGGTAGTAAATAGCTTTCAATAGCATCCGCTCGCTCGAACAGAGTTTCATCGCCTGTACTGTCATAGCCACGCCACAAAATATCAATCGCTGCATCCGTATCTCCAAGCCGTATATAAATATCAGCTATTTTGATGTAGATGGATGCCTGATTTTCACCAAGATCTATCGCCGCCATATAATCGTCCTTTGCCATGGTTAGATAATCTATTTGTTCATCGCCAGAAAGTACGCTTGAAGCACTGATATACGAATCACCTCTGGTAAGAAACGCATCTTTATTTTTAGGGTCAATTTCAATGGCAGCCGTGAAAGCGATAATAGCCTCTTCATAGTTGCCCTCGGATAAGTAACGCACACCCAGGTCGTACTGCTCCTGCCATGTGGAGGTTTTCATCCCACAGGCGGTCAACCCAAATAAAACTATGAATGTAAGTGTGGCTCTCAATATCTTTCTCATTTCCATACCCTCAGTAAAAAACAATTTTATTTAGGAGCCTCAAAAGAGCATTCTCCCGATTCGGCGTCAATGTAAACCCAATCACAGGTTGACAAGTGAGCCATATCCGTTCCCGCATCCACCATCCAGCGAAGCAAATAGCAGTAGTATGTTTTTCCGGAATTTTGCGAGGTGATAGTAGTATCATAGCTAACGAATAGTTCAAATCCAGTTTCATCCGCCACATCTCCAGGAGTGAAATCCCAGTAGTCACAAGCTATCTGGTACGCTTCTTCCTGAGAGATGTTGATTGCATGCGCTTGAATCTCCACGCCATCTTTATAGTCTGGAATCAGAGTAAAATCGCTCAGGTTTAATTCATGGTAATAGTAATCAGCTCCTGCCATAGAATAAATAGGCGCTATAATGCAAAGCTGTCCTTCAGAGTTCAGGTAGGGAAGTGCTTTTCTGAGATTTTCCTGTGAAATCGTATTTTCTAATTGGGCATTGAACATCTCACAGAAGCTATTATTCTGGAATTGCTCATTTGCTCGGTCCCAGCCTTCCCAATATTTAGAGCCTAGTGCCTGTTCAACTTTAATGTAATAGTCATCCATCGAAAGGCCGACAGACGAAACCAGTTCTTCATCTGTTATCTCAGTTCCGTCCAGAATGGATATGTTATAAACAGAGTACTCTGTCCAAGCCGCCATCGTATCATCGGTTTTGGTAACCAAAGAAAGAATATTTCCATTTACGCCCCATTGATAAGATGCTGAATGGTCAGCGAAACCATACGTAGCAATATCAGATGCTATATGCTCATATTCTAAGGATTCATAAATCTCCTGATTCAATTGAGCTATCGTAACGTCATCTATGTTGATTTTTGGAATATGGTATTCAAAACTGGAGGATTCCCCAGCCTCAGTGTAAGAAAAGGCATCAGAAACAAGGTTGTCAAAATCAATGGACGCTAGTTTCTTCACATCATCCAATAATTCTTGGAGCGAAGTATCATTGGTATTTGAGACACCTTGTTCCAGTATCTTTGCAGCGGCCTCATAGTCTCCAAGTTCTATATACAGGTTACCCAGCGCAAGATATGTCTCAGACATTTTTGGATCAATTTCGATGGCTGTAGTAAAGGCGATGATAGCTTCCTCATAATTACCTTCTGATAAATAGCGGATGCCTAAATCGTATTGTTCCTGCCACTGGGCTTCCTGATTCTGCGAGCAAGCACTTAAGCCGATCGCTATTATAAGCAGAAATGGTAGAAATAGTTTTTTCATATTTCCTGTTCTCCTAATTTTTCTGTGGTGTTATTGGGTTCCTCTGCTCCGCAAATATAGTGTTTTCTTATGAGGCGGAAGTCATCCTGAAGAGCCCTCAATAAACATTGACATTGCTGTATGTGTTTCCTCTGGATACTCTCCATTCCAGGAATATGGATTCCGATAGTCCCACTCATGATAAAGGGTCATGCTTACCCGACAGTCAGAATGGATATTGCAATCTCGACCGATTGAATCACTGTAACGGGTCCAACCATCAGGAACTAGAGCACCATCCGCTATCTGATATGTAAATTGGTGATCCCCACTTTCTTTTTTTAATGTAACTAAAACGTCTGCTGCTTCCATGATTTGCTGCTCGCCAAATTCACAATGAGCTTCTACGGTGCTTACGAAGGCCCTATGGGGATCGGCTAAGTCATGGCGGCGGGAGTGGTCAATCCAAATTGTTCCTTCTCCTATGCTTTGCCCATTTTCCCAATGTCCGTCAAGCCAGTAGTATTCGACACCGCCATATCCATCATATGACTCATCTTTATAGGTGGTCTGAACCACAACCATACAACCTTCTCCGTTTGGAAGGCCGTCTGCAATTTCGCCAAAATAAATCTGATCTCCATAATTAAAAAGCAGACCAACGCCATCAGTTATGTCACAGAATTTTTCGCCGTCATATCCCAAATCGTTAAATTCGCGCTCCACACGTCCTTCGCCCATACCCCACAATCCATTTTCGGAAAGCCAATCTTCAAGATACTCTACCATAGTGTCTCTGTCTTTGCTCTGCATGGCTGCAGATATTCCGTTGGCTATCTCTCTCATGTTTGCATTTTCGGGACTGTTCCACTCGTAGATCCCCGCTAAATGCTCTAACTGTTCAGAACCCGTTGCCTGATATCCTCTCCGCAGGATTTCAATAGCGCTATCAATATCATCCTGCGCCAGATATGCTTCGGCGATGGATCTGTAGGAATCTTCAACTTTAGGGTCAATCTCAATTGCTGCGGTAAAGGCCAGGATTGCTTCCTCGTAATGGCCCTCAGACAAGTACCGTACACCCAAGTCATATTGCTCCTGCCAAGTGAGTGGTTTCTTTCCGCAGGAACAAAGCCCCAGCAACAAGGCAAGAATTGTTAAAAAAGGAATCACTCGTTTCATTTCTAACACCCCACAGTGCTTAATCAGTTTATGTCCATGAAAATGCTGTGCAGTTTTCTATCATTCGTCAAGTATAGCTATATAGCGATCTTCTTGGTATGATTTAGCTGCATTATATATGGAATACTCCGGCAGCAGGACATAGCCTCCACTATCTTTTTCTGTCCAGCGTTCGTCTAAAACATAATATCCTAAAATACATGCATAGTGATACTCAGTCTCCAACACATCATCAATATAGTTCTTTTCAACGACTTCGCCATCGAGTGTGTTATTCATCCAAACACCTTCATATGTATGCCGACATTGGCTTCCGGTTACATTGCCAAGCATGTTTGTGAAAATTCCATCACCATTTGGCAGGCCACCTGTCCATTCTCCCTCGTAAAGCTCGTAGAACAGTGCGCTATGGCTATCTGCTTGCGGACGATAACAATAACTGACACCTTTACCTTCTGGCTCTCCTGCCACTAACTCCCCAAAATACCAGTGACGCCTATCAATGATTTTCAACCCAACACCATCAAAATATCTATATAGCCGTGTACCATCAAAGCAAAGGCCAATGTACTCATCAAACGGAAAAACATATTGCCTATCAGCATACATCTGGTCACCTTCTCGGCATAATGTGCTGTAGTCCTCAGCTTCTAATAAAGAATAGGCCCATATAAAATCGTTCATTTTTTCTTCAGTTAGAACCGGTAGCTGTGCATTTTCCGTCTCTTTAATTTTTTCGATAAAATAAACTTCTCCCGTTGCCTCATATCCCCGCTTTAAGATATTTGCTGCTTCCTCTGCGCTATCATCGATCATATACACTTCTGCCAAGCTTAGGTATGCATCTGCTTTCATCGGATCAATTTCGATGGCTGCGGTGAACGCAATAATGGCCTCCTTGTAATTACCCTCAGATAAGTACCGCACACCCAAGTCATACTGTTCCTGCCACTGGGTCCCCATATTCTGGGCGCAGGAGATGAGGCCAAGCATCAATATCAGGGCCAGGAGAAAGCTGCACATTCTTCTCATATTTGCCAATCCTCTTTCATTTTCAGGGCCCGTCCTTCATTGGCAGCCGAGCACTCTTGATTACATTTGCTGTAGCCCATGTGGTCCATTATAGCCTGGTCATATTTGAGAGGCTGATTCTAGAGCGGGCTTCCCCAATAGTCATAAGAATCATTACGAATCTTATTCCACCAACTCTGTGTGCCCTTACCATGCCACAGTTGTGCTCTGAATGCTTCCATCCGCCTCGTAATATTCCGATCCTACATAGTTACCGTGAGCATCGTAAAGAAAGACTTCATAGTCCAAGAGTTCCCCTGTTGGCCCGTCATAATATGATACTTTTAGTTGTTTGCCATCCTTGTCATATTCATAAATATCATAAATCGCCAATGCACCATCACGATAGTCATTTTGACGGGTCATATTTCCAGCAGAATCATACTCAAATGTGAGAGTAGACCAAAGAGCACCATCAGGGTAATACCGTTCACACGATGATTCCAACCCATCAGCGTTGTAGGCGTATTTCATAAATTCTTGTACTTGTCCATCTTCCCCATACACCACCTCTTTGATCAGATTATCCTGATTATCGTAGGTCAAATCCCTGCGAATAACCACCGTTGACATGGCGTAAGAAACCACTCTATTTCCGCGTTCATCATAGGCCAAATCCACATGCCCTGTGCAAGCGCCCTGACCATCATAAGAGGTCACGGCAGCCTCACGTCCCATGGAGTCGTAAGAATGCACAAAGCGCCATAGGACAGCTCCTGTCTCATCGTATGTGATTTCCTGGCGGGGTTTACCAGATGAATCTTCAAAGATACCGTTCTCCATATCCTCGAGTTTAGACAAAATATCCGGATCGCCATTTGTTTTCTCAGCCGCTTCCCGAATGATCTCCAGTGCAGTGTCATAATCTCCCATTCTAATATAGACATCAGTGAGCCCCAACCACGCGGCAACAACACTATCATCCATATCCAGCACAGCTTCATAATCTGCCAAAGCCGTAGCCAGATTTTCTTCTGTCTCACCAATGCCTATGTATGCACCACCGCGGCCTACATAGGCATCCGCCCGTTTGGGGTCGATCTCAATGGCTGCTGTGAAAGCGATGATGGCCTCCTCATAGTTCCCCTCAGATAAGTATCGCACGCCTAAATCGTACTGCTCCTGCCAAGTAGTTCCGGCCGGTCCTCCGCAGGCAGTCACAGACAGCAAAATTGCTAAAGCTGAGATTAGTAATGCAATCCGTTTCATTTCTATAATCCGCCTTTCTGCGAAAGGCACCGACGGGGTTATGAAACGCAGGTGCTTTCGCCTGAAATTGATGTTTGCTATACTGTTCACGGGAGTGCTCGGTATACTACAGAGACCGTGGAGGTGAGTGGCGGGGCTGTATAACGGCAACCCCGCATTTCTATATGGTTCGGCCACCCGTTAAGGCATCAACGAATGGCGCATGACAGCAGCCCGTAAACTTATCTCTTTCAAATCGACTCGATTTTGCCGGGTGGCCAGTCCCTGCCGAACCTCCCCAAACACTGTGTCTGGAGGGAGGCAAATGGCTTTCAAAATTCTCCGCAAAAACTGCTGTGGACTGGACATTCACAAAACCTGGATATTTGCCTGTATCGGTATCACGGATTCCAATGGCCGGACAGAGTACAAGC
>ULWT01061718.1_pt1 | contig 10507 bp, 7 predicted proteins | sample 1960611 | NCBI WGS metagenome assembly ULWT01 (sample SAMEA4835819, study PRJEB28245) | human gut metagenome | biome: gut microbiome; material: fecal sample | place: Denmark | collected 2008
GTGGAGTATGACTGCAAGAACCTTAAGAAATACGGACTGGATTCGCCAACTTCTGCGATTACGGTAGATTTCTACCAGCCAAAGGATGGTTATACACCGACAGCTACGGCAACACCAAATGCTATGGTGTCCGATTCGTCTTCGTCCTCATCTTCTTCGGATGCTTCCTATATCATTCCGGAGAACAAAAGAATGTATAAGTCGTTAAATCTTTTGATTGGGAAAAAGACAAAAGATTCGTATTACGTCTGTGAAAAAGGAAGCCGGAATGTGTATACGATGAGTTCGGACACGATTGAAAAGATTACAAAACTTGATGCCTATACCAATATGGACCACTGTGTGTATTCTGTACTTGCGACAAGCATAAAAGGATATGATGTCACATACGGCAATACAACACTTTCTGTAACACGTAAAACCGTGAAAAAGGATACTTCAAAGACAACTGCAACACCGACTGCTGCGGCAACCGAAAGCGGAACTGCAGTTAATAATGCAACGGATAGCAGTGTGAAGAATATCTGGACATTAAATGGCAAGAAGATTTCAGATGATGACGAGAGAGACTTCTTATCGCCGTATTCACTTGCTTATCTGCTTGAGTATTCCGGAAAAGCGGATAATAAAGTAAAACCAAAGAGCAGTAAGCCGGTCCTCACAATTGTGTACCACGAGAATAACCGTGATGTAACTGTTCGTTACCTGCCTTATGACGGAATTAACTTTTACCGGGTAGAGAAAAACGGCATGGATTATTTCCTTGTCGATAAATTGTCGGTAGACGATATCATTAAAAAGTTTAAAGGCATTGAAAAACTGGCAAAATGATAAGATTCATAAAAAGCACTTGAAAAATGTTCAGGTGCTTTTTATAATGGAAGAAAAGCAAAAAAGTTAGAAAGAGAGACAAAGAGCAATGATGGATATCAAAACGTATTTATATAATACTTTGACAAAGTCAGTGGAGGAGTTTGTGCCAAACGAAGAAGGAAAAGTTGCGATGTATACCTGTGGACCGACGGTGTACCATTTTGCACACATTGGAAATCTTCGCAGTTACATTATGGAAGATGTACTTGAAAAATACCTGCGTTATGTTGGCTACGATGTAAAACGCGTCATGAATATTACGGATGTCGGACATTTGACAAGTGACGGTGATACCGGGGAAGACAAGATGCTAAAGGGAGCGAAAAGAGAGCATAAGACAGTTATGGATATCGCCCGCTTTTACACGGATGCATTCATGGCTGACTGCGAAAAGTTGAGCATCAAACGTCCGGATGTTGTAGAACCTGCGACAAACTGTATTCCGGAATTTATTCACATGATTGAGGTGCTCTTGGAAAAAGGATATGCTTATATTGCAGGAGAGAATGTGTACTTTGATACCTCAAAATTGGATAATTATTATGTTTTATCTTCTCAGAATGAAGAGGATTTGCAGGTTGGTGTCCGCGAGGATGTTGAAGAAGATACAAATAAGAGAAATAAGACAGACTTTGTTCTTTGGTTTACCAAATCGAAGTTTGATAATCAGGAATTGAAGTGGGACAGCCCTTGGGGCGTTGGTTATCCGGGATGGCATATTGAGTGCTCCTGCATTAGTATGAAACATTTGGGAGAATATATGGATATTCACTGTGGTGGTGTCGATAACATTTTTCCTCACCATACGAATGAGATTGCCCAGAGCGAGGCCTATATCGGTCATAAGTGGTGTAATTACTGGTTCCATGTCAATCATTTAAATACGAAGAATGGGAAAATGAGTAAGTCAAAGGGTGAATTTTTGACAGTTTCTCTTTTAGAGGAAAAAGGATATAATCCGATGGCATACCGTTTCTTCTGTTTACAGTCACATTATCGCAAGCCGCTTGAATTTTCGTGGGATGCACTGGATAATGTAGTAAGTGCGTATGATAAGTTAGTAAAGAGAATTGCCAATCTATCAACAGATGGAGAAGTGGATACGGCTGCGTGCGAAGAATGGAAGATGAAATTTGCAGAGGCACTTTCTCATGATATTAACACCAGTTCGGCAATTACTGTTTTATATGATATGTTAAAGGCAGAACTTTCGGATGCTTCGAAACGTGTGTTAGTGCAGAGCATGGATGAAGTACTTTCTTTGCAGCTAGAGAAAGCGTGGGAAGAAAAAGAGGCAGATGTGGACGATGAACTGGCTTCTTATGTTGAGAAAAAAATAGAAGAGAGAAAAGAAGCAAAAAAAGCAAAAGATTTCGCAAAAGCTGATGCAATCCGCGAGGAATTGCTAGCAAAAGGGATTGTGTTAAAAGATACCAGAGAAGGTACTTTCTGGGAAAAGCAGTGATAGGAAAGGATGGATGACATGAAAAGGAAATTAGTGAGTCTTTTCTTGAGTCTTTCACTTATGGTTGTAAGTGTGACGGGATGTCAGTCAGATTCTGTTACGGAGAAGACCAAAAAAGAAGTGCAGACAAAGAAAAGCCAGGTGTTATCGTTATACAAGGAAATTGAGACGATGATTCAGAAAAATCACATTGAGGCAGATGCTGATTTTGCAAAGATGAAAGATAAACTTACGTCGATGTCAAAAAAGGTAGATGAAAAGATTGAGGATACGACAGAAGAGGATGCAAAACAAGCCATCACAGAGTTAAAGCGATTAGAAACAAATTTGCAGCAAACAAAGAAAAATGTCGAGGCACACATTGCAAAATAAGAAATCAAAAAAAGGGGCATATCAAAGGATATGCCTCTTTTTGAAATCGGATATCAGTCTTTATCGCCTAATTCTAAGTAAAAGTTAAGAAAGTCAGTGCGTTTTTCCTTTGTTGCCGCAATCGCAGAACGCGGGTGACGGTTCATCTGACCGGTTAAAAGATAGGGAATGTTATAACCCCAGACAACACCGGACTCTTTTAAGGGCACGATATGCTTTTCCAAAAACTTAAGAAGTGGAATAATATCATACTTAGGATTTTTCAAAAATCCTAACAACTGCTCGCTGGCACAGTTTCCGGCACCGCGGCCCATGCCGTTTACAGTGGCGTCTAAGTAGCTGACACCCCTGGTAAGAGCGGTGATTGTGTTGGCAAAGGCTAACTGCTGGTTGTTATGTGCATGTATACCGGTAAATTTACCAGTATTTTCAGCTGCCTCCAAATATTGGTCAGATAAGTCATCAATCTGCTCCATATAGAGAGAGCCGTAACTGTCTACTAAGTAAATACCGTCGACTTCGCTTTCTCCAATCAGCTGCAGTGCTTCTGTGATTTCTGATTCCTTTGCGTTGGAAATCGCCATAATGTTAATCGTTGTTTCGTAGCCCATATTTTTGCAGTGTCTTACCATATCAAGAGCTGCCGGAATGGTATTGATGTATGTTGCAATACGAACCAGATCAATGACACTTTCCTCACGCGGGATAATGTCACGTTTGTAATTGCATCGGCCAACGTCTGCCATAACAGCAATTTTCATATCCGTATCGTTGTCACCAACGATGTTGCGAAGGTCAGCCTCTTCACAGAATTTCCATGGCCCGAAATCTTTCGGGTCAAAAATATCTTTGGATGCTTTATAGCCAAATTCCATATAATCTATGCCAGCTGCAACATTCGCAGCGTATAAATCACGTACAAAATCTTCCGTAAAACGGAAATCATTCACAAGTCCTCCATCCCGAAGAGTAGCATCTACCACTTTAATATCCGGGCGATAAGAAAGCAAAGAACCTCTTTTCTTTGACATTTTCGTGTACCTCCTTTGTAATTTTATCTTTCCTGCCTATTGTATCAGAAAATTCATAGAAAGAAAAGGATTTCTTATTGCTATTTTTTCAAATACAAGGTAAAATATATTGTTGTAACATCCAATAACAGATGTTGAGAAAGCATAGGAATATGGAGGATGATGAGATTGAAAAAATGGATTGCTTTATGGAGTGCACTATTGATGATGATAAGTATTCTGCCGGTGATGCCGGTTTCGGCAGAGGAAGTTTCGGCACTTGAGCAGGCAAAACTTTGTATTGATACTATATTGACTGCTGCACCTGCGCCGGAAGATTACACATTTTCGGAAGAACTGGCAGATGAAGTGGATAAATTAGGAAAATTACTTCAAACGGGGCTTAGCACATCTGAGATTGACACATTGGATGCGTATGTTGCCACAAAGACGACATCGGAGGTACCGGGAGAGGATGAGACAACAACAGAGACCGTTACCCGTTATCAGTCCGTGCAGAAATTCTATCAGGATTATGCCGATGCACAGAATGCGGCATTAGAGGAACTGGCAGCACCGATTCATACAGCAGTAGATGCCATGTTAGCAAGGCCTTTAACAAGAGAAAATTATAAGACGGCAAGTGAGAGTTATGCAAATGCTTCTGCTCACATAAAAGCGGCAGTGGATGCGGATGATGTGAATGCACTGAATCAGATTCGCGAACTTTTGGAACTGGTAGACAGTGCAGATCGCGCATTTTTACGAATTGAAATGCTAAAGGCAGATGCTTCTGCCGGTGATTATAACTTATTTTTAGAAGATGTTCAGTCCGCAAAAACAGCCTATGGATTGTATGAAAGTAAATTTGCGGAACTCCGCCGTTATACAAAATATGCAGACTGTTTAATCAAAGCAATGAAAAATTCCTTGTTTGAAAATTACGAGAAATATGAAAAAGCAAATATTATCGCAGACGTTGAGCAGGCGTATGATGATTTAGGTGTCTATGATGTTCTTGACGATACCGTAAAAGAAAAACTGGATGTATTGCAGGATGCAGTAGATGCCGGTGCGGCCAGCAATTTTTCACTTTCGGTTTACGACTATTACCGTGGAGAGGCAATTCAGTATGTGCTGACTCAGTACCGCAACATTGAGACCTTTGAGGAAATGATTGCATTGACCTCAGAAACGCCGAAGAATAAAACAGAACTTACCGCGGCACTTCGTGCTTACCGCTACTACAATCAGGAACTTACTGCGGATGAGCAGGATTTGGTGGCACCTGAACTTGTGAAAAAGATGAACAATGCCGTATTGTTAAATACAAACTGTGAGGAAGTAAAAAAACAGATTACAGATATTGGTACGGCAGCGTCGGATGATGAATTTGAAGATTTCACCAAACGTTATGAGCAGGCATACAAATCCTATCGTTTATTTGTTAATTCTTACAGCGGAATTTGTGATATATCGGATTTGATTTCGAATCTGTCAACACTGGATGAAGCAACCGACCGTTTGGAAATGCTTAAAAGTATTCGACAGATTGAAGAGACGGAAGATGCTTTAATGTGTTCGAAGAAATTGCAGATTGAGAGTCTTTTAAATGCATATGCGTCTTTGGATGAGGACAAACAGGCAGCTATTTATAATATTGATTCTCTTCGTGAGATTAATGCCGATGTACAGGTGGCAAGTGCCCTGCGTATTCAGGTTGATACACTCCGGAGCGGAGAGGGCGGTTATTCTCTGTTAGATGAGGATACGGTGAAAAAACTCCGCGCAGACTACGAGCAGATGACGGATCGTCAGAAGAGATATTTTGGAAGTTCTTATTTGAATCAGTTAGAGGCTATTGAGAGGCAGTTAGATGCAGAAAATATGAATGCAGCACTCCGTGTATCCTCATTGATCAATCAGATTGGTACGGTGAATGCAAAGGCAAAAGACCGCATTGAGAGTGCAAGAAAGGCCTATGATGCGCTCAGTGAGGCACAGAAAGCTTATGTGGCAAATTTGACTACATTGGAAACAGCGGAGACGTCACTTTCAAAATTGGAGTTCTCCATTGCGAAAGCGACAGTATCTTCCCTTGGAAGCTATCGTTACAGCGGAACTGCTCTGACCCCTTCGTTTACTGTTTCGTTAAATGGAGTTAAGCTTGTGCAGGATTTGGATTATTCCGTAACCTACTTATCAAACAAAAATGTTGGTACTGCAAAAGTAGTGATTTGTGGCAAAGGTGTTTATACAAATTCACTTACGAAAACCTTTACCATTCGTCCGGAGACAATGGCAAGTGCGGTAATTACTGGATGTAAAGCAAAATACAGTTATACCGGAAAACAGGTGAAACCTTTGATTCAGGTTGTTTGGAATGGTAAGATTTTGAGGAACAATACCGATTATACATTACTTTATAAAAACAATAAAAAACGTGGATCTGCCGGCATTGTTGTCACTGGAAAAGGCAATTATTCCGGTACATTGACGGCTTCCTTTACGATTGTCCGTGCCTCTGTGAAAAAAGCAAGTGTTACCGGCTTGAAAGCAGTTTATGCACGTACCGGTAAGGCTGTTAAGCCGAAAGTAACGGTGAAACTTGGCGGAAAGAAGTTAAAGAAAAAAAGAGATTACATTCTTTCTTATCGGAAAAACAAGAAAAAAGGTACGGCACTTCTTTATGTAAAAGGTGTCGGCAATTATTCTGGTACGAAAAAAATGAAATTTAAGATTCGTTGACCGATAGTACAAAAGATGGTACAATGAATTTTGATATGCACAATATATAGGAGGAATTTCAAAGATGGATTACAAAAAAGCAGGAGTTGACATTGAGGCAGGTTATAAGGCAGTATCGCTGATGAAAGAGCACATTGCATCGACTATGAGACCGGAAGTATTGACGGATATCGGTGGTTTTTCGGGTGCATTTTCGATGAAAAAGTTTGTTGGCATGGAAGAACCAACATTGGTTTCCGGCACAGATGGTGTAGGAACAAAACTTAAATTGGCTTTCATTTTGGATAAGCATGATACGATTGGTATTGACTGTGTGGCAATGTGCGTAAATGATATTGCATGTGCCGGTGGTGAACCGCTGTTTTTCTTGGATTATATTGCATGCGGTAAAAATGAGCCGGAAAAAATTGCGAGAATTGTAAGTGGTGTAGCCGACGGATGCCGTCAGGCAGATTCCGCACTGATTGGTGGAGAGACAGCTGAGATGCCTGGTTTTTATCCGATTGACGAGTATGATTTAGCAGGATTTTCTGTTGGTATCGTAGATAAAAAAGATATGATTACCGGCAAAGATTTGAAAGCCGGCGATGTTTTAGTAGGTATGGCTTCTTCCGGTATTCACAGTAATGGTTATTCACTGGTCCGCAGTGTATTTTCCATGAAGGAAGAAACATTAAACCAGAAATATGAATCTCTCGAAAGTGATTTGACGTTGGGTGAGACACTTCTTACTCCGACAAAGATTTATGTCAAAGCACTCCGTCAGATTAAAGAGGCAGGCGTGCGGATTAAAGCATGCAGTCATATTACCGGCGGCGGTTTCTATGAGAACATTCCGAGAATGTTAAAAGAGGGAACTCATGCAAAAATTAAGAAAGATAGTTTTGTGATTCCGCCTATTTTCAAAATGCTTGCATCCGATGGCTCAATTGCAGAAGAGGCAATGTTTAATACATATAACATGGGTGTTGGTATGATTACAGCAGTAGATAAGCAGGACGTAGATAAAACCGTTGAGGCAATCAAAGCAGCCGGAGAGACACCTTACATCATGGGTGAAATCGTAGATGGCGAGAAAGGAATTACGTTATGCTAAGAGCAGCCGTTTGTGTATCCGGTGGCGGAACAAATCTTCAGGCAATTATTGATGCAGCAGCGGCGGGCACGATTACAAATACGGAGCTTGCGCTGGTTATCAGTAATAAGCCGGGGGCGTATGCCTTAGAGCGTGCGAAAAAGGCAGGGATTTCATCGGAAGTCCTTGTTCCAAAAGATTACGAAGACCGGAATGCTTTTGGAGAAGCACTGATTCGCTGTTTAAATGACAAACAGATTGATTTAGTTGTATTAGCCGGGTATCTTGTGATTTTGCCGGAGAATTTTGTAAAAGCGTTTGAAGGCCGTATCATAAATATTCATCCATCGTTGATTCCATCGCACTGCGGTGCCGGATATTATGGACTTAAGGTGCATGAAAGCGTTTTGGCAAGAGGAAATAAAGTGACAGGGGCAACAGTTCATTTTGTTGATGAGGGAACCGACAGCGGTCCGATTATTTCACAAAAAGCAGTAGAAGTGCTTGATGATGACACGCCGGAAGTGTTGCAGAAACGTGTGATGGAACAGGCAGAATGGAAAATTCTTCCGGAAGCGATTGATTTGATTGCCAATGGTAAATTAGAAATTGTGGATGGAATTGTAAAACGTAAATAACAGTTAGGAGGATATCTCGTGAAAGTTCTTATTGTAGGAAGCGGTGGCCGTGAACATGCCATTGCAGCAAGTGTAGCAAAAAGTAATCAAGTGGAAAAAATATATTGTGCGCCGGGAAATGCCGGAATCGGACAGATTGCAGAGTGTGTTGATATTACCGCAATGGAATTTGACAAACTAGCTGATTTTGCAGAAAAAAATCAGATTGATTTGACGATTATCGGTATGGATGACCCATTGGTAGGCGGTGTGGTTGATGTGTTTGAGGCACGTGGGCTCCGCGTGTTCGGACCGAGAAAAAATGCAGCGATTATCGAAGGATCCAAAGCATTTTCAAAAGATTTGATGAAGAAATACAACATTCCTACGGCAGCCTATGAGAACTTTACGAATCCGGATGAGGCACTGGCTTATCTTGAGACGGCAAAAATGCCAATCGTTTTGAAGGCGGACGGGCTTGCACTTGGAAAAGGTGTTTTGATTTGCAACAACTTAGAAGAAGCAAAAGCCGGTGTTAAGACATTGATGTTAGACAAGCAGTTTGGTGATGCCGGAAATGAAATTGTTATTGAAGAGTTTATGACCGGACGTGAGGTATCCGTGCTTTGTTACTGTGATGGTACACATATTAAACCAATGACAAGTGCACAGGATCACAAACGTGCCAAAGATGGTGATAAAGGATTGAACACCGGTGGAATGGGTACTTTCTCACCAAGTCCGTTTTATACGGATGAAGTTCAGAAATTCTGTGAGGAAAAAGTATATCAGCCTACGATGGATGCGATGAAAAAAGAAGGCAGAGATTTTGTCGGAATTTTGTTTGTCGGCTTGATGCTTACAGAAGATGGACCAAAAGTATTAGAGTACAATGCCAGATTTGGTGATCCGGAGGCTCAGGTCGTTCTTCCACGTATGAAAAATGATATTATTGATGTGATGAATGCCTGCATCGATGGTAAACTTGATGAAATTGACCTTCAGTTTGAGGACAATGCAGCGGTTTGTGTTGTACTTGCTTCCGATGGCTATCCGGAGCATTACGAAAAAGGCAAAGTAATCACAGGTTTTGAAAACTTTGATGGTAAAGATGGTTATTATGTATTCCATGCCGGCACGAAGCTTACGGATGAGGGCATCGTGACAAATGGCGGCCGCGTACTTGGTGTAACGGCAAAGGGAAAAGATTTGAAAGAGGCAAGAAAGAATGCTTATGAAGCGACCAACTGGATTGATTTTTCAAATAAGTATATGAGACATGATATCGGAAAAGCAATTGATGAGGCGTAAAACGCTTTACAATAAATAAAAAAGGAGAGAATTTATGTATTCATTTGATGAGGTAAAAAATGCCGATCCTGAATTGGCAAAAGCAATGGAACAGGAAACCGGTCGTCAGAATGACCACATTGAGTTAATCGCTTCGGAAAACTTTGTCAGCAAAGCTGTAATGGCTGCTATGGGAAGCACACTGACAAACAAATACGCAGAAGGTTATCCGGGAAAACGTTATTACGGCGGATGCCAGTATGTGGACATCGTAGAAGATTTGGCAAGAGACCGCGCAAAAAAACTGTTTGGCTGTACTTACGCAAATGTTCAGCCACATTCCGGTGCCCAGGCAAACATGGCTGTATTCTTTGCTTTGGTTAAACCGGGCGAGACGGTTATGGGAATGAACCTTGACCACGGCGGACATCTTTCTCATGGAAGCCCGGCAAATATTTCCGGAACCTATTATCACATCGTACCGTATGGTGTGAATGACGCAGGATTTATTGATTATGACGAAGTAGAGCGCATTGCCAAAGAGTGCAAACCGAAAATGATTATTGCCGGTGCAAGTGCTTACTGCCGTAAGATTGATTTCAAGAGATTTCGTGAAATCGCAGATGAAGTTGGTGCTTATCTGATGGTAGATATGGCTCATATTGCTGGACTGGTTGCTTCCGGTTATCATGAAAGCCCGATTCCATATGCTCATGTAACGACAACGACAACACATAAAACACTGCGTGGACCTCGTGGCGGTATGATTCTTTCTTCTGAAGAATTTGCTACGGAGCATAAGTTAAATAAAGCAATTTTCCCTGGTATTCAGGGTGGTCCTTTGATGCATGTGATTGCTGCTAAGGCACTTTGCTTCAAAGAAGCGTTAGACCCAAGTTTTAAAGAGTATGGAAAACGTATTATTGATAATGCACAGGCTCTCTGCAAGGGATTGCAGAAGCGCGGCATTGATATTGTTTCCGGTGGTACGGACAACCACTTGATGTTGGTTGATTTGGCTGCTAAAGGTCTGACCGGTAAAGAAGTAGAAAAATGG
>ULWT01046576.1_pt1 | contig 10486 bp, 12 predicted proteins | sample 1960611 | NCBI WGS metagenome assembly ULWT01 (sample SAMEA4835819, study PRJEB28245) | human gut metagenome | biome: gut microbiome; material: fecal sample | place: Denmark | collected 2008
CGCTGCCCGGCGTGCCGTCCAGATACCAGTCCAGCGGACCGGAACCGTTGAGGGTGAGCGGGTGCAAACCGATGTTGTCACCGCTGGTTTCGGTAAGATTGGGATAGGCTAACGTGCCACCGATCTGCTTCAATCGCTTCCAGTAAAGCGGTGAAATATCCGGCGCGAGTTCCATGCTCGACGTGTGCGCTTTGATTGCTTCGTAGAGCCAACCCTGATAGCCGCGCTTCAGACCGACCGTGATGCTCTTGCCGACCTGCCAGCGCGTTCCATCTTTGTAGCAATGACCATAATCAGAATTACCGCCCGGATTCCAGCCGTTTTTCTGCGCCAGAAGCAGGAGGAACCCACGGTCGGCCACCGTCATGCCGCTTACGCCGTTGCCAAACGCACGAATCTGCGTAAGAAACTGATCGGCGCTTCGAGAGTAGGCGGGCGGCATGTTCGGCAGGCTATAAAGCGTACCACCGTCCGAACCTGTGCCGGTGAGCGAGCAGGCGGCGTATTTGCCCAGCAGGATTTCGTCCTGTTCTTCGCCGTTGATGATAAATGCTGGGTGCGTGTGGTCGGGGAGGCTGTTGTCAAGGTCGGAACTTTTCATTTTGGGGAAGCGCACGAAGATTGACGGATTCCCGTTTGCATCGTACTTTACCACGTTATCATACTGCCGCGCCAGAAATTCCAGCGGGCTATTGGTCACGCTCATAAACTATCCTCCTTAATCTGTTTTAATCTGCCACAGGGCGGGAGCGTTCGGAGGCTCCCAACCGTTTTGCGACGTATGGCCCTGCAAACACGTGTAGGTGCTGCCGTTGTAGGTGCAGATCGCACCGGTCAAATAGTCCGTATCTGGCTGCCAAGCAGTGCTCCCCTCCGGCTGGACGCGGCGATAGAGGGATTGGGTGGCCGTGCCCGGAATCCAGTCCGATTGCGTGGTATGCGCCTGCAATACAACAAACATGCCGCCGTCATACTGTACCGTATCGCCCACAGTAAGGGAAACGCCCGGCTTCCATTCCGGCGTGGCCGCCTGCATAGTCAACAGTTCTGCGTCCGTCACGCCGTCGTTTGCCACGGCATAGCGCAGTCCAGCGTCCATCCTCCGTCGCAGGGCGCGGAAGGGCGCGAGGCGAGTGGTTTCCGCTGCCGCCCGTGCCTGATCCTGCGCGGCAATCTCATCATCCGTAAGATTGTGCTCCGGCATGATGCCGGTATTTTCGTTCTCTGCCATGTTCTACCCTCCCATCAGGTTGTAAGCTCGGCTGTGGCTGCTTCAAGGGCTTCAACGCGGTCGTTCAGCGCGCGTATCTGCGCCTGCGATACGCAGTAGAGCCAGTCAAAAGCCACGGAATTGTGTAGCAAATTCTCCTCCAGATTATTGAAATTGGTCGCGCTCTGTGGCGTGCCTTGCTGCAAGATTTCGCCCGGAGCCGGGGTGTAAGTCTTGCTGCCGTCGTCATTGCTCGTTTCGGTATAAGTACGCGGACGCTCGACGACATGATCCTTCCAGTTTGTGCGTTTATACGCCACTGTCTATCCCTCCCATCATTCTTCCTGAATCGTGAATCGGAATCGGTACAAGATGCCCTCTTGCGCATCCGCCCGCGTGATGCTCTCAGCCTTATTTGCCCATAAAACACCATTGTGGTCAAATAGCTGTACCTCGGTCACAGTGATGTTTCCAGCAACCGTGTGGTCGATTACAAATGTAATGGCAATGCGTCCATCCGCCAGTATTTCGGCGGTTTCAATAGGCGCTTCGTAATAGGTGCTTCCCACCTTGTACCTTGCATACGCAATGCTGGTTTTCAGGTGATTGCGTAGAGAATCAAGCGCATTACTTGTTAGCACATAGCTTCCTCCTTTCCTCAAAATGCGTCGTCGCCGCATAGCTTATCGCTCGCGCACGGCGTATACGAAAAGGCCGTAGCCTTGCCGTCTGATTGCGTCGCAGCTTCCGTGCTCGCGGCTGCGCCCGTCACGTTGATATAAGGGTGCGTACCGCTCTGAGCCATGTCCCAAGTTTCCGGGTATGGGAATACATATCCTGCCGCCTCGGGCATAGTCCAAACGATGCTGCCAGCACTACCGGCGACTGTGTTTTCCTGCGGTTTTGTGCCTGCCAACGGATATGGAAACAGGTAAGGCTTCGTGTCGCGTGCGTCGATAGTTGCGCTACCGTTCGCAATCATGCCAATCATATTCTCCTGCGGTTTCGTGCCCGTGAAGAAGTTGGCCGATGCCATGTCATAGGGGAATTTTGCAATAGCCTGCCCCTCTCCGCAGACAAGGACGATTGTGCTGCTTCCCACCGCCAGATCGTCAAGTACGCTCCGTACATTTTGAGCGGCGGAAATCGCCATGCGCGCCCATGCCTCGTTTGCGTGCGTCCATTCGCCCGATACAGTCACGCGAAAATGGAAGGGTTCGCCCCCGTACTGCCAGTATTCTTCAACCTCTACGCTGTCAAAGAATCCTTCAAGAAAATTGTATATCGCCTGCGGCGTGCCATAAGCGGCAAAAAGAGGCGTTGCGTCCCTGATCCATTTGCGCTTTACTTCAATATCCGCGTTGTAGTCATACAGGCACCCAAGTTCCCACGCCATTTCATCCAGCCGCCATTCCGGCATTTTTTCAACGTCTTGTAGGTTGTCAACGCCGGCCTGAATGGTGTCGCACATGATCTGCAACGCTTTTTCAATGGCCTTTGCCATAGCAAAACCGTTTTTATCTGCAAGCAGAAATTGCGGAAACAGATGCATTATGGAGAAATCAATCATGTAGAAATCACCGCCAGCGTAATCGTTCCCTTGCACCGTGTGTCCTCGGCTATCGGAGTATAGGTCACAGCACCGCCATCGAAATTGCTGTCCGGCCCCCATATAACGCGAATCGCGCCAGCCTGATAAAGCATCGCCATTAATTTGTCAGGATTGAATGGTTGGCCGATGATATTATCCTGCCATTCCTGATAATCGGCAACAGCGGTGGATAGCGCGGAGGCAATATTGCTTCCCTGCGCCTGCGCGTACTGTACATTGAGCGTATATGTCTTTTCTTTAGCCTTTTGCACTTGTACGGTATCGGTAAGGGGACGCACGCTCTGTGCGTTCAGGGCTTCGGTTACGCTGTTCAAGATAGCTTGTTCGCCCGTGTCGCTTGCGAGGATCAGATAAACGCCAACGATGCCTGCACCTAAATTCAGCGCTTTCGCGTCAATGATCTCACTGGTTACATTCTGCGCCACGCTCTCGTACTGATGTTCCGGTCCCGTCGTCGTATTGATAAGGCCATACGTGCGAATGCGCTCGCGGTATGTCTCGTCATCTTCCTCATCCTGTCCGCCTCTGGCGCTTTTTGTAACAAATACGCTGACCACAGCCGGATTCGGTGCCATGAACTGCATCTGCGTCCCACTGAGTAGCCCGTTTCCTGCGCCGCCCGTCTCCTGACAAATGATCTCCGCTTCAATTTCCTGTGCATATCCTGATTGATGCACATCCTCCGTCAGTAGATACATGCGCTCTCCATCCGCCGTGAGCGCCGTCCCTGCCGCTATCGTCTTAGATGTTCCGCTGGCACGAAATGTGATCTTGATGGTTCCAGTCGCAGCGTTGGCCGGGATGCGGATGCAGTTGCGCTTTTCGCCGTAGATGTCCAGATACTCCCCAACGGCGTAACGCAACGTGTCCATACGCAGCGCGGCATCTACGCCTGCAAATACTTGTGTAGTAATGGCCAGCACGCCTCGAAGCAGCATTTCCTTCTCGTCGCCGGGATAGAGCACATCTCCGCCCGCCTCCACATATGCCGCTATCATTTCGTTCCAGATTTCGTCTGGATCATACGTCAGATAGTGAATCTCCGTGTTGTCCAAGCCGCATCCCTCCCTTATCCCTCAATATCAATCTCAATGGTTGCCGTGATCAGGATGCTTCCATCATTACTCAAGCTGCATGAAGCGTCTACCACTTCAACATCCGGCTCCCAAAGCATTACGCGATCCAACTCCGGCAAAAGTTGTTCCTCAAACTCCTGTATGGGCAAATCGAACAGGGCAGGATCGAAACCTCTATACCGGTCGTAGGGCACCTCGCCCATTTTGCACATCAGTAGGTTCTTCGCGTTTTGCAGCGTTCGTGCAATAATCTCGTTATTGCATTCAAAGTCGATGGGCGACGGCTGGTTTGTAATTTCGTATTGTGCCATGTGGTCGTCCCCCTATTTTTTCTTCGCCTTGATCTTTGACTTGATCTTTGGCGAAGTTACCTTCTTGGTTGTCGTCGTTTTCTTTTTCGTGCTGGAAGATTGACTTTTGGCGGCTGTTGTCAGTTTTTTTATCGTACTCTGTGCCTTGGAAACAGTGCTTTTTATAGCTGTTACTACGCCTGTAACGGCGCCCTTGACTGCACTTACTGCATTTACAATGGTGTTCGTTTTCTTGGTTGTCGTCGTTTTCTTTTTTGTGCTCGTTTTTTTGCTGCTGGAACTTTTTTTGCTGGAACTGCTCGATTTTCCGCCCGAACTTCCGCTGCTTTCCCCGTCGTACTTGCTTGATTGCTTCATGGTAAGCTGTACCTTGCAGCTTACCCACACTCCTCCGCTTGCAATCTCCACCTCGGATACGTTTGCGTCCGTCAACATCAGTTGGCACGTTACCAGCTTCTTGCCGCCAATATAAAAATAGGCCGCTGTTCCTCGTCTTGCCTCGTCCACAAAAGCCAACGCTTCCTTCCGCACGTCGTTTCCGGTCAACGCGGAAAGAAGGATAGTAACGGAAACCTCGGCGGGCTTGCCGCTTTTTCGGTTGACGTATTTTTGACCGCCTGTTTCCTTTTCCTCCGTCTCGCTTGACCCTTTGACAGACAGGCCGGAAAAGCTGCGAATGATCGAAGGAGACACGGTAAACACATGATTATTCCACCGCCCGATTTCCGCCACGGTTCATCACTCCTTCCACGGAGCGGAGGCGGGGGCATACTCATTTTCCTGTTCGTCCTCGTCCACTTCCACCACCGGCAGAAGCAATTCCTCCGTCCCATCAAAAACGCTCGTTGTTGCAAGATGGGGATTGGCGTTCATTAAATCGCAAGCATACTTCTCATCGTCATAGATTTGCAGCGCAACAATATCAAACGTTTCCCCTGCGCTGCATTGGTACACATAACCGCTCCATTCAGCCATGTTGCGCCCTCCCGTCATGTATAGATTTCCACATCATCGCGCAGTTGCTTTTCTCTGAACCATTTGTCGAGCCGCGCCTTGTCCTCGATCAGTTTTTGCTCCACGCCGTTTGCGTCGTTTGCAATGATCGTGGGCGAATAGATAAGCTGGCGAGGCATGTTGTCCCCGCCAGCGTTCAGGCCGCCGTTGCGCTCGATCAATTCCGGCCATGTAAAACCGCTGGCCTGACGTGCCGCGTCCAGCAGCGACGCCGTGCGCTCGGAGTGTTCCTCCGGGATCGCCCACTCCGGCCCCGCCTCACCGAAAATGGAGGCTTCGTCTGCACGTCCGCCCTCGGCGAACAGGGAAAATCGTTTAGAGGATGCTCCTGTGGAACGCTGCGTAACATTGATCCACTGTGTAATGGGCGCGCTGAACACGCTGGCAATCGTGCTTTTCGTTGCGGTTGCCGATCCTCCGTCGCTTACATTCACGTCTTGTGAAAGCGGATCATCCATCACGCTCTGCGCCTCTGCGTGCGCCGCTTGTGCTGCCTCATCTGCGCCCGTTACGGAAGTTGGCACTTCCAGTTCGCCGCTTTCTGCGGGCATTTCCGCCACCACGTCGGCTACGACCTGCTGATCTCCCGCTGCCTCCTGCACAGCGCCTTCTTCCATCACTGGTTCTACCTGCGCCTGAATCAGATAATCGTCGGGGTTCAAATCGCCGTACATGAGCTGATAGGCCGCGTAGTAATCGCCGATCTTTTCAAGCCCCTTGGGAACTTCAATCGCGCTGAAATCGTATACCTCTTTCAGCCGTGCGACGATGCTGTCAATTCCGCTTTGAAAACCTGTGTCCGTCATGTTTCCGCTCATCAGATTTTCAAAGTCAAAGGAATAACCGCGCTCAATGGCGTCCCGCATATAATCCCACGCGAGTTCAGCCATGCCCCCGCTGTCTGCGTCAAGCGCCTCGGATTGCGCTCTCGCATCTTCGACGCTATAACCGTTCACCGCCGCGTAGCTGCTCGCCTGTTCGTCAGAAACAAGGCCGCCGTACCCGCTCAACATGCTCAGGTCGTACATGGCGAGAATTTGCATCAGCCGGTTCGCCGTCGCCGCATCCTCGGCCTGTTGTTCGGCGGTTTTGCCCTGCATGTCCTGCAAGGCAACGATGTCGCTTTGAATCCGCTCGTAGCCGCCCAGCGCGTCAACGTACCACCCGGCCAGTTTTGCCACCTGATCCCGATCCTGCTGGTCGAGTGCGCTGTAAGCATTGTAGTCGCTCTCTGTCACCGTGCCCTTCGCAAGTGCGCTGTCGGCAAAGCTGCGCAGGGCTTCCCATGTGTCGCCTAAGTCGCTGCTGCCAATCGCTTCCTCGTACAGCCCCATTGTAAACGGCAGGAAATTCAGGTGATACCCAGCAGCCTCCGCCTCCTGCTGCGCTTTGAGTTCGGCCAGAAGTTGATCTGCGTACTCTCGCGTGACGACAGTGCCATCCTCCAGCACCGTTCCATTGGCGACCTCGTAATCAAGCTGCGCCGCAAGTTGCCCGTATGCGTTGTCCTGCATCTCATACAGGCTTTCCATCACTTCTTCCTGCCGCTGCAATTCCATCTCGGAAAGCTCTTGCAGGCTGTCAAGCCCCATCGTCTGCGCTTTTCGTAGCAACTGCTGCTGCGCCGCATAGTTGTCTGCGTTGGTCTGCATCGCCATCAACTCGTTCATCTCGTCGAAGATGGCTTGTATATTCGCAACTTCCTCGCCCGTCAGTTTTCCGTCCGCAAAGGCTCCTGTCATTGCGTCGCGTAAATCCTGGCTCAATTCCTCGGCCCGGCTGATGGCGTTATCGTAGCCGATTTCGAGTATTTGGATGATGTGCGACCATGTGGAATTTCCCTGCGCCTCCTCAAGCCCTCCAAAGGCATTGGTAATGGTTTGCATATCGGCGGCATAGTTGTTCTCAATGCCGCTTACAATGGCCGCGTGCATCTGATCGCCGAGCGATTCCAGCGTGCTTATATCCTCATCCGTGAGCGTCGCGCCGGTCAGCATGTCGCTGATGATATTCGATTTGAAGGTTTCGCTGGCCGTCGTGTACTGCGTTACGGCTTCCTCCAGAGCCGTATTAAACTCGTTTACATCGGCGTAAGCCGTCTCGAAGCTGCTGCCCAGCGAATCTACATAGGCCGTCAGGCTGGTTGGGTCAAGTTGCAGATTTCCGAAATTGTCTGCAAAATCCGCTTCTTCGAGTTCTTTGAGCGCAGCAGCGGCGGCAACAAGCGCAGTTAGCCCAAGCCCGATCGCGCCGGTCGGCGTGAGCAGATAACCAATCAGGCGGAACGCGCCGCCCGCAAGCATCAGCCCCGGCCCAGCGGCGGCAATCACGCTGACGCCGGAAACCAGCGCGTCCAGCGTGGTTTCATCCATGTTGGATATGCCCGTCAATATGTCCGAAACACCGTCTACAAGCGGTTCAAGGTCATCGGCAATGTGTTCTCCAACCGTCGTCTGAAACTCCGTATAGGAGGCTTCCAGTTCGCGCAGCGCGCCCCCAATGCCGCCCTGCATGGTTTCGGACATACTTTCGGCAAACCCGTCCGAGTTCACGATTTGGCCCATGATTTCGTCCCATTCCTCGTCAGATATGCTGATGAGGTTCATGGCTGTCGTGATGCCGCGCTTGCCGAATATGCGCGCAAAGATATTATAGAGCGCGTTGTCGCTCAAGCCCTCCGTATTGGAAAGGAAAGCGTCGATGTCGCCGCCCGCTGCATTCAGCGCGCCGGTCAGTTCCGTCAAATCCTCCGAGTATTCCGCGCTTCCGCGCACGGTATCGCGCAGGGATTTGATAATTTCAATCGCCGGAAGCAGTTTCCCTTGGTCGTCATAAATCCGTAGTCCCTGCTCAACAAGGGATTCAACAGCCATCGCCGCCACGCCGTTGCTGTGATTTGCGGCGTATTCGTCGATCTCGTCCTGCGCCATGCCCAGTTGTTCCATCGCGTCCACGAGGTCGTCTACACTGCTGGACGGCGCTGCCAGCGAAAGCATGAAATTGCGCAGCCATGTGCCTGCCTGCGCGCCGCGCTGGTCGTGTCCGAACTGGCTCATTGCCGAAAGTATGGTGAGGATTTCTTCGCTGCTTGAGAAAAACTCGCCGCTGGCACTGCCCAAACGCATCATGGATTCGCCCAGCGTGTCGATGTCCGTCATGCCGATGGCCGCCGTCTTTGCCATCTGGTCGGTCAGCGTTTGGGCGTACTCCATGCCGTAGCCCATGCTGGTCAGGCTGGACAACAGATAGTCAACGGAATCGGCCAAATCAAGGTTGCCCGCCATCGCCAGATCGAGTACGCTCGGCAAAATCGCATAGGTGTCCTGCACATCCAAACCGGCCTGCGCGATCAGCAACATTGCCTCTGCGCTTTGCAGGTTGGTGTAGGTGCTCGTCTGCGCGATCTGCCGGTTCAGCGCGTCCAGTTCTGAGATTTCCGCCGCCGTATAGCCGCCCACCGCCTGCACCTCGCGCATGGTGTCGTCATAGCTGGCGTAGGTTTCAAGGCTTTCTTTGCCAAAGTCGATAATCTGCCGGCTGAGGCCGTTGATTTGGGTTCCGAGCGAGGTCAATACCTCGCCAATTTGTCCAAAGGAATTGTCTACCCGTCCGCTAAGGGTAATTATGGTTTGAAGCGTTTGCTGCGCCATATTGTCACCGCCCTGTCACTGCGGCGGTCTTATTCTCCGAACGCCGCAAGGATTGCTCCGTGTCCATCGTCAAACACGAAAAAGAAAACGCGGTCGCCAACGATGTACGTCGCGCCGCCGATGGCCGGAATTGGCGGGGTTATGATGTTGTCGCGCGTGTAGGACATTACCGTGTACCCGTCGTTCTCCGCTGTAATAATTCGCCCTCTTTCTATCTCCGCTCCATAGCCGTTCATGTTCCTCTCCCAATTTACTGCATTTTTTCCGTCAGTTCGATATACCGCTGTCCAAATTTGCAAGCGTCCAAGCACTCGCATTGCCGCTTGACCACGCACAAGCTCCGCTCGCCGTCGCAAAGATAGTGCTTAAATAGTTTCTTTGCCGTTATTTTTTTCAGATCGACGTGCTTTGTGCTCGTCCCGGTATTCATTCCGGTTCGATAACAGCCCGGCTTTACCGCATGATAAATCCGTGTCCTTCTATCGCTTGCCATGTAGCCGCCGCCTTATCGTATCGTGTCGATGCAGCGCGCCAGCGTTGCGGAGGTTGCCTTTGCTATGAAGTCATGCACCACTTCGTCAACAAGCCATTCTCCGCCAGTCTCCGTGGGGCTTTCGATGTCAATGCGCGTCATGGCGGAAATCCCTGCGTTAAACTCCGTCGAAATCGTCAACGTTTCCGCCCTGCGGTTGTTGGTCAGCAGCAGCCCGCGCGCCCATCTTCCTGCCTGCACGTCGTCCAAGGCCGGTAGGTCTGTCACTGTCATGTATACCCCGCTCGAAACGGCGTCGTCTACGGCGGAGCATTCTGCGTAGGGCGTGCGTATCGTTACGCCCGCCCATTTCGCATCGTTTCGTTTCATATGGGTTATACCGCTCTGCTCGGCGCTGATTTCGATGGTCTGATCGGCCTGCGCGGTCTGTATGGAAGAAATGGAGATGCCTGCAAAGCGGCTTCCCACCGTCTTGAAGGCAGCGCCCTCCCAGCGCATCAGCCGGTCGATAAAGGCGGCAGCTCCTTCCATCTTTCGCATAAGGAATGGATAAATGATTTCATCGTCAAAGCCAAATAGTCCGCTCCCCATGCCGCATTCCGATGCGCACGATGCCAGTAAATCCTTCAGGCTTATGTTCGCATAGGTCGCGTAGCCCTTCCGGCGCGCTGCGCTGGGAATGCTGGCCGCCAATATGCGGTATTTCCCATCTCTCGGAAGAATTGTGCTCAGATATAACGTACCCGTGTGATAACCGTCCATCGCGGCAATGATCTGGTCGTCCGTCTGCGGTTCCCATGCGTACCATGCGCCCGCGTGCTCCATTTCGATTTCAAGGCAGTCACACCGCCCTCCGGAAGTTTCGTGGTGTACGCATTTTGTGATGTCAACGCGATCTGCAATGTCAACGCCATTGTAATATAGTTCCATGTTTTTACTCCCAAAACGCAGGCAAGGGGAAGCGGAAGTTGGAATCCTAAGCCGGAAAAATCACTTGCGCTTCCCTTTGCCGCCGCTGTTTTGTTGTCTGGTTTTCAAAACATCGTGCAACGCGGACACGAAATCTCGAAACAGGTAAACCGGCATATCCATAAACGCATTGATCGGCGTGTGGCTCCCC
>ULWT01067500.1_pt1 | contig 10469 bp, 10 predicted proteins | sample 1960611 | NCBI WGS metagenome assembly ULWT01 (sample SAMEA4835819, study PRJEB28245) | human gut metagenome | biome: gut microbiome; material: fecal sample | place: Denmark | collected 2008
CCCGTCAGCACGACGCATTCGCCGCTTTTTACCGAAAGGGAAATGTCCTGTACGCCTCTGTCCGAGTTTTCGTATTGAAAGGAAGCGCGTGTAAGCTCGATCATGCCATGCTCCTTTCCAAAACCAAATAGGAAGCCGTGACCAGCGCGCATACGGCTGCCGCGATGTGATCCCGCGCCCCGGCCCTTTTCTCATAATAGCTGCCGCGCACGCCCGGACGCTCCGCTCCCCTTGCGACGGCGGAAACGGAAAGCTGATCGGCAAGCTGCAACACCCGAAGAAGAAACGGAACCAGCACAAACTCCATGCTCTGCACGGGATGCGCGAGCAGCTGCCCCGCCGCGGTCAGTCCTCGGTTTTTCATCGACCTGCCCACACCCTTCAGCTCCGACCGCATGGTGGGGAAGAAGCGAAAGACCACAAGAAGCCCGAGAATGAACGGGGTGGGCATACGGAGGCGGGATAAAAATGCGGAGAGCATTCCCGGCGGCGTGGTGATCAGATCCCATGACACCAGAAAGATCGGTGACAGATTCCAGAACATCAGAACATAAAATTCCGAAAATACCGGCATATGCAGCCCGTGGAAGCGGATACCGTAGAGCAGCAGCGCCAGCAGCAGATAAAAGCAGCCATAGGATGCGGCAAGGCGGAAGCTCCGCTGTAAGACGAGATAAAGAAGCGCGCCGCCAGTCAGGATGCAGGTGAGCAGCACATTCCCGCCGATAGTCACTCCGGCAAAGACGCACAGCAGCGCCCACAGCTTGACCGGCACCGCAAAGGATGCATCCGCCCTCATAGAACGCCGGCCTTCTGAAAATGCCTGCGGATCAGCCGACGGCCCACTATGCAGCCTAAAAAGCCCATCAGCGTCGTGAACAGCAGAATAAAGGCCAGCCAGCCGGGAGAAGTGTAGTAACGCACATAGGAATCAATGTAGCTCTGCTCCATGCCGCTTGCCAGCGCAAAATCGTAGTAGGTGTCCCAGAAGAACCAGATGGGGAGCAGATTGACCCCATTGTACAGCAGGCTCGCCGCCGTCCAGGCGGCAGTCATGCGCTTGGGATCGCCGCAGGCTCCGCGCTTCCACAAAATTACCTCGCAGATGACGCCCGTAACGATAAAGTAGGGGAGCAAAAACCAGTTGCCCATCAGGAGAAAAATCACGCCAAGCAGCGTCATATAGATCAGCGTCACAAAACTCTTTCCGATCCGGCTGACCATGAGCATATAGACCGGCGCGCAGAGGAACATGGTGATCCCCACCGACAGCACCATGCTGACAAAGTCGTTGGCCATGCAGACCATATTGACGACGAGCTGGATCACGATCAGTACCGCGGAGAGCAATACCGTTGTAATAACATCCTTAACCGTCCACTTTTTCTTTTCGTCCATAAATCCATTCCTCCGTTTTCTGTTAATTTATACTAACCTTCTATCCATGTGCTTTCCCTCCTTTCAGCGTCCAGCCGATTGCCTGGCTGCGCATTCCCACAAAGCGCCTGTACAGGCCGTCTTCGCGCATCAGCTCCCTGTGGTTTCCGCATTGAACGATCCTGCCGTTCTCCAGCACGATGATTTGATCTGCCGTGCGCACGGTGGACAGACGGTGGGCAATCATCAGGATCGTTTTGCCTTTTGTCAGCTCCCGGATGGCCTTTTGCAGCTCCTGCTCGTTTTCGGGATCCACGCTGGCTGTGGCTTCATCCAAAATGACGATGGGTGCGTCCTTCAGAATTGCCCTTGCAATGGAGATTCGCTGCTTTTCTCCCCCGGAGAGGCTGGAGCCGCCTTCGCCGATCTTTGTCTGATAGCCATCGGGCAGCGTCATGATAAAGTCATGGCAGCAGGCTTTCTTTGCGACCGCTATGATTTCATCCTCGCTCGCGTCCGGTCTGCCAAACCGGATATTGTTCTCGACGGTGTCCTCAAAGAGATACACATTCTGAAATACGATGGCGAAATTCTTTAGAAGGCTGCCGCTGGTATATTCCCGCACATCCCGGTCGCCGAGCGTGATCTGTCCCTCGTTTACATCCCAGAAACGGGCAATCAGACCGACCAGCGTGGTTTTTCCGGCGCCGGAGGGACCAACAATGGCGCAGGAGCTTCCCTGGGGTACGCTTAAGCTGATTTGATGTAATACCTCCTTTTCCCCGTATCCAAAGGACATATTCTTCACTTCAATATTGAAATTTTCCGGCACAAGATCAGCCCCCTTTTCGTCCAGGGATGGAATGTCCATGATGTTATCCAGCCGATCCAGGGAAGCCTCCACCGCGCGGGCAATGGAGGACATACTGCCCGCCACCTCCACGGCGGCATAGATCATGAAGCTGGACACAAGAAGCAGCAGGCACTTCTCCGGCGTGATGCTTCCTCCTATCAGAAGATAGGGTGCAAAAGCCAGAATAGCCGCCCGTGCGAGCTTGAACACCGTCTGATAGAGCGCTGTCATTTTTGAAAACGCCTTTTCAAGCACGATATTTGCCTCTTTGCTTTCCTCAATTGCGGCGTCAACTGCTTTTCCGGTGCGTTCCGCCAGCCCAAACGCCTTGACTACGCCCATGCCCTGCACATATTCCAAAACGGCAGTGACCAGACCAGCCTGGGCGGCCTGACGGCGGGGCGCGTATTTCCTGCCGACCTTGCCGATAAACGAATAAACAATGAGCGCCACGGCAAGTCCGGCCAAAGAGATCAGCCCGATCCGCCACTCATAGATCATAAGCCAAACGCCAATCACAATGGCGTGGATAAACCCGCCCGCCACATTTTCCATAATGGTAACGGACTGCTGCTCCAGATCGCCAAGGGTGGTCGTCACCGCCGCAGTGATATCACCGAGCCTGTTTTCATTGAAATAGCCCATAGGCGCCCTCTTCAGACGTTCGCCGATTTCCATGCGCTTTTCCGACCCGAACGCGAAGCTGCCAAGAGTTCTGGCATTGGCAGAAAGATTGACAAATACAATTCGCCCTACAATGGAAACAATCATGATGCCAAGCGAAATCCAGATCGTGCTTTCAGGCATAACATCGCCGGAAAGCTGCTTCAGGATTCCTGTGAGCACCGTTAGAATGGCTATGATTGGGATCATCTCAAAGAATGAGCTGACAAGGTATGCAAGGAAAGAGCGGATAAGACGCTTCTTCTGTAAGCCAGAGAACAACAAAAGTCTTTGAAATAACCTTATCATCACTCCATCTCCTCTGCGGTATCTTTGCCCTGCATATGGGCTTTCCACAATTCCTTGTATAGATCGTTTGTTTCAAGAAGCTCCTCATGAGTGCCTTCCGCAGCGACATTTCCTTTATCCACGACAAGGATCTTATCTGCTTTTGTAATGGTAGACAGCCGATGCGCAATGACAATTAAAGTTTTTCCTGCTACAAGCCCTGCAATGGATGCTTGAATAACGGCCTCATTTTCGGGATCGGTAAATGCCGTGGCTTCATCCAACACCACGATTGGGCTGTTCTTTAGGATCGCCCTTGCAATGGCGATCCGCTGCCTTTCCCCGCCGGAGAGGTGGCTTCCCGCATCGCCCGCCAGCGTATCATAGCCCTCCGGCAGAGCGGCGATGAAATCGTGACAGCTCGCTTTTTTTGCTGCTGCTTCGATCTCTGCGTCTGTGGCCTCCGGTTTTCCGATGCGAATATTTTCCCGGATAGACAGATGGAACAGAAAGTTATCCTGCGATACATATGAGACAAGCTCCATTATCTGAGGAAGAGGGATGTTCCGCACGTCCACGCCGCCAATACGGACGCCGCCGCTCTCCGCCTCCCAGAAGGAGGCGATGAGCCGTGCAATGGTAGATTTACCGGAGCCGGAGGGACCCACAATGGCCGTCATACCGTTTTTTGCGCAGTCAAAGGAAATTCCATGCAAAACCTCCGTCTCTTTGTATCGGAAGGTAACATGATCAAAGGATACGTCGGTGTCCGCAAGGACAGCTCTCTCGGTCGGCCGCACAAGCTCTGGCTCATCCAGAAGATTCCCTACCTCTTTTACGGTGGAATCCACCATGGCCAGGCTGTCGGTGTACTGTAATGCCTGAATCAGTGGTTTTACGAGTCCAAGGGCGAGAATGATGCAGGTGATCAGCGTACCCGCTTCGACTCTTCCGTTTATAAAGAGCCAGCTTCCCAAAGGCAGCACGCCCACAAGCGTTGCCGTCAGGATGGAAAGCCCCATCACATAGTAGCCGTTGGTCTGCTTGAACCATGTCGCTTTGGCGGTCTCGTTCTCCGCCACGGCGTCGGCGTATTTTTTATATGAGCGTTCACCCTGATTGAACGTCTTCACCACTTCGATGCCGCCGATGTATTCCACCGTTGCGGCATCCATGTTTTTCCCGGCGGCAAGTACTCTGGCATATCTCTTCTCGTAATCCTTCATCATCCCCATATAGCAGAAGGCACCCACCGGAATCGTCACAAGAGAGATCAGCGCGAGTCTCCAATCAAGACTAAAGAGGTAAGTGAGCATTAGAATTGGGATTAGGATGTTGGCAGTGAGCTCCGGTATCATATGCGCCAGCGGAAGCTCCAGCTTTTCCACGGTGTCCACGATGATCGTTTTGAATTTCCCGGACGGCGTATCAAGGATCGTTCCCATGGGAACACGGGAGAGCTTCTCTGTTATCGCCATACGGATATTCCGCAGAATGATAAAGGCAGACTCATGGCTTTTCATTGTAGAAAAAGTTCCGAACCACACCTGCCCGAGATAGCCCGCAAAAGCAATCAATGCCAGAAACGCCAACTTGCTGAAAGCATAGTCTTCGTGGCAGATCATAATGATCCCCCGGGACACCGCAACGTAGGGGATCATGCCGCATAGCGCCCCCAAAATCGCAAGTATGACGGAGCCGATCAGTTTCCCTTTGCACGGCTTCGCAAAATCCATCAGAATCGTCATCGCCGAATTTTCTTTTCCAGCCATCATTCCTCACCTCGCAAAAGTCTTACTATCTTTTCTTTCTGCCCGCCGGAAAGGTCCTCTACGATTTCTCCGTCCCGGATGAACAGTATTCTTGTGCAAATCTGCATCATAAACTCAATATCATGTGTGATGATCAAAAGCACCTTGCCTTGCGTCGCAAGGCTTCGTGTCAAGGTGCCGACCTCTTCCATGCTTTTCAGATCCAGTCCGCTGGTAGGTTCATCGAACACCAGCAGCTCCTTGCCGCAGATCTCGCTTACCACAACCGCAAGTCGCTGCATCTGCCCGCCGGAAAGAGACAAGGGATGCCGTTCCTTATACGCCAGCAGATCCACCTTTTCTAATGCGCAGTCAATCTTGTCTTTGTTCGGAGTTTTTATGCCAAGCGCGCATTCCGCCGCCACGCTGTCGGTAAAGAGCTGGTGCCCTACATCCTGCATGACCATGTATGCCTTTTTCCGTCTCAACCGCCGGCTCATCGGTTTTCCGGCCCACAAAACAGTGCCGGAGCTGTTCTTTTGCAATCCGCAGAGCATTTTGGCGAGGGTCGATTTCCCGGCGCCGTTGACGCCCGCAATGGCGATGATTTCTCCGCGGCTTGCCTGAAAAGAGAGATTATTCAATACATTCCGACCGCCGAGACGGACACTGATTTTCTGAACGGAAAGCAATCCATCGGCAGCGATTGTTTTCGCACCGCCCGATTCGGATACCGACAGATCTCTGACACGCAGTCCCATTCTGCGAATATCCGCTTCAGGCAGCGCCTTGAACGCTGCAGCCTCCATGTCCGATGCAATCCGGCCATCCTGCATATAAACGACGCGATCCACAATGTCCATCAGATACCAGATGCGGTGCTCTGCGATCAGAATGGTCTTTCCTGATATTTTCGCCCGTTGGATCAAATCAGCCAATTCTCCGATGGCCTTCATGTCGAGATTCGATGATGGCTCGTCAAACACAAGGACATCGGGAGCCGAAGCATACACGCTGGAAAACGCGATCTTCTGCTTCTCGCCGCCGGACAGTTCAAAGATATTTCGACCCCGGAGCTCGCTAAGATGCAGCTCCTCCGTAAGTTCATCTAATCGGGAGCGCAGAGCCTCTCGCGGAATGCCCCGATTTTCAAGCCCAAACACGATCTCGCTGTCTGTATCCGTATTGAAAAACTGCGTTCGAGGATTCTGAAAAACCGTCCCTACCGCATCCGATAGCGCAGCAATCTCTGTCTCCCGTGTATCCATACCGTTTACGCTCACCTGCCCCGAAAGATTGCCGTGGAAGAAATGGGGAATCAGTCCGTTTGCGAGCCGTGTAACCGTTGTTTTTCCACACCCGGACGGTCCGCAAAGCAGCACGCATTCGCCGGACCGGATAATAAGGTTCAAATCAACGACTCCGCCGTCCCCGCTTTCAGCGTATGTAAAAGAGACATTTTGGAACGATATCATAATCAAAACACCCCTTTCATGCCCGCGTATATCATGCCGGCAACGAGCGCCGCGTAAGCAATTACCACCAGCAAATCAGCAAACGAAAACGCGATTTCCTCTATACAGCTTCTTTCACCTGTGTGCTCGATGCCTCTTGTAATCGCTGCCTGCGTAATCTCGTCCGAAATTCTGGAAGCAGAAACAAGCAGGGGAACATAGACATACTCCATCGTCTGTATAGGATGGCTAATCAGCCCGGCCGCGGACGCTGATATCCCTCGCAGCGCCATGGCATCCCGTATGGAGGCCCACTCTTCTCTCATGGTCGGGAAATAACGGAGCGTAATGGCAAGAGCAATCGTGAGTCCTTTCGACAATCTGAGCTTTGTGATAGCCGCAAGAAATTTACTTACGCTTGTCGTTGCAATCAGAAAGCTGCCCAGCATAAAACAAGGAAGAAGCTTGCGGATATACACTGCAAACATATAGACGACTCCACCGAAAGTCACAGGCAGCCTTGGTACGATAAAAAGCTGGATCAGCAGAAGCGCGAGAAAAAATGCTGCGTATTTCAGCATCCTTTTCAGATTGCCGGAAACGCTCAGAAGTACAAGCGGAATCCCCGCAAGCACACACTCCACCGCAATGCTTTTATTCATAAAAACGGAAACGCTTGTGACCGCAAGAATCAGAAGCTTCGTCCGTGGGTCGAGTCTCATTTATACGACTCCTGCTTTTTCAAAGTGTTTTTTCATAAGCTTCTTTCCGATCAGTCCGCCGATGATCGCGCAGACAAGTGTCCCGATAATCATTGCGGGGATCGCCCACCAGGTAGCCCCAATCGAATGAATCACTCCTTCAAAGGAGGCGAAGTCGCCCTTATTCTTCATAAAAGCATCAAACTGTGCGGGCATGACAACCATTGGAATATATGCCCCCATCGGCGCAAGCGCCATGACGCAGTAGGCAAGTAGGTTTTTCTTAAAGGATCTGAAATCAGCGGAAGCGCAGATAAAATCCGCGATCACGCCGAAAACCAGGAAGAATACGGACATCATCCAGAACATTCCCGTAACAAACAGCAAAATCGCCGCGATTACACCGAGAATGGAGAGAGCTCCCTTCTTCGGTATTTTTGCCACATAGAGCATGAAAACTGTCCCCGTAAAGAGCGCCACGATCATTGGCATAAACGGGAAAGTGACCGGCGTCATCTGCGCAACCCCGCCAATCACAAACGCCACCACAGCATAGATGAGCGAAAAGATGCCCACCGATATAAAGTCCCTTGTTTCCAGCTTCTTCGCATCTGTTTTAAGCATAATAAATGACCTCCAATTTTATATTGTTCAGTTAGAGTATGCTAACTCGCGTGTAAAAAATTAAAGTGCTTGTGTGATTGTGCATTATTCCAGCCGGAGCAAGCCTTTCCAGCCAGAGTTGAAGAACTTTGCAAGCTCCTCAATATACCGCATAGCTTCTTCTTTGGGCATATCATGGACAATCGTCTCACATACCGCCGTAAAATAGGCGCTGGTAATCATGTGGTGAAGCTGCTTTGTCATTTTTCCGGAGAGCTTTCCTCTTTTGCGGAGAAGTGCGTAGTATTCCTCTGAGCACTCTACCTCCAGTTCCACAAGCTCCTCCAAAAAATTTGCATAGCGCGTACCTTCCGCCCGGCAGAGGATCAGCTTAAAGGCATCAAAATGGGCGTACATATACTCCACAAAGACGCGCAAATACTCAGTGGACAGCTTCAGGCTGTCCTTCGTCTTTTCCTCGGAGACAAGATCGAAATGGGCGGCCTGTGCGGCTTTGAACTGCTCCAACAGTCCCTTTGCTGCCTCGCCCACAAGATCATCAAAAAGCGCGGCCTTATCCGGGTAATAGCCGTAGAAGGCGCCTTTCGTGAAGCCCGCCTCCGCAACGATTTTATTTAGAGATGCGTCCTTGAAGCCCTTTTCCAGAAATTCTTTTTTCCCAACTTCGAGGATCTTCATTTGAGTTTCTGTACGTTTCATTGGCTCTCCCCTTATAACATACCGGTAGTATATACTGCTGGTATATTATAGCCGAGCAGATCGGGTTTGTCAATGGGCTCTGCGAGTTTTCTGTTTACCCATTGTCATTCGCGTGACGAGGGGGAATGCCTCAGTACTTTCAGCGAAAGAACCAATCGATTTACCCTTGCTTTCTTATTCAGCTCCACGGCTGTCCAACGCAGATGCTCTCTAATCACCCGTCTTGGATGCTTGAGCATATTCTTTTTCAATACTCGCCATACAGCGCAAGGCAGGAACACCGCAAGCGGTGTCCCTGCCTTTTCGGGTTGACTATTCAGCAAATGCAAACCGCGCAATCTGCCGCTGAAGCAACCTTCAGCGGCGGGGGCATTTCTCACTCCACCAATGCCTTGCCCAGGGCGCGGCAGGCCTCCAGCGCCGCGTCGTCGGGAGTCTCCGTGCAGATCACACTCTCGCAAACGAGGTTCACCCCTGCGCTGTCGCAGTCACCCTCCCAGGTGCGCATCCACTCGCCGTCGCCCCAGCCATAGGAGCCGAACAGCGCCACGCGTTTGCCGCCGAGGCTACGCTTGCACGCATCGAACATGGGCTGGAACTCCATTTCCTCCAGCACCTCGGCGCCCATGGCGGGGCAGCCGAAGGCGATGGCAGCGTAGGCGTTCAGATCACCGGATGCGATCTCGGCGGGCGTGAGCAGCACAGCCTCTGCGCCCGCGGCAGTCATGCCCTCGGCAACAGCCCGCGCCATGGCCTCCGTATTGCCCGTACCGCTCCAATAAACAACAGCAGTTTTCATGTTTGTCAGTTCCTTTTCTTTTCTAACGGTCTTCATGCAAAAATCCCAGCGGTCGGCGACGCGACCGAGCGTTTTCGTCCGATGCCAGACGAGCTTCGGATGCAGACCGGCGTAGCTGATGTTGTCGCTGTCGCAAAAGCAGCGGCACCTCCGCGCCTATCCCAGCGCCACATCAAGCGTCATCATCATGCTGAAGCCCACGGCAAAGAAAATCGTTCCGATGTTGGAGTGCTTTCCCTGTGACATCTCTGGGATCAGTTCCTCCACCACGACGTAGAGCATGGCGCCCGCCGCAAAGCTCAGAAAATACGGCAGCGCCGGGATCACGAGCTGCGCCGCAAGAATCGTCAGCACCGCGCCGATAGGCTCGACAACGCCGGAAAGCACACCGCCGAAAAACGCCTTGCCCTTGCTCTCACCCTCCGCCCGCAGCGGCATGGAGATGATCGCCCCCTCGGGGAAATTCTGAATGGCGATGCCAAGGGACAGGACAAGCGCACTTGCCGCCGTGATCTGCGCGTTCCCCGCAAGGAAGCCCGCGTACATCACGCCTACCGCCATGCCCTCCGGAATGTTATGCAGGGTCACCGCCAACACCATCATCGTGGTGCGGCCCAGCCTGCTTTTCGGGCCCTCCGCCTGATTGCTTCCTACATGAAGGTGGGGAATCAGCCGGTCAAGCAGGAGCAAAAACAGCACGCCGACCCAGAAGCCGATAAAGGCGGGAAGGAAAGACAGCTTGCCCATGCCCTCCGACTGCTCGATGGCCGGGATCAGCAGACTCCATATCGACGCCGCCACCATTACCCCGGCGGCAAAGCCGGCAAGGGAACGCTGCACCAAATTGCCAAGGGATTTTTTCATGAAGAACACGCAGGCCGAGCCCAGTGCCGTTCCCAAGAAAGGGATCATGATTCCGATAAAGGGTTCCATTTGTCTCACCGCCTTTGCATTGCAGTATTATTTGTTTCTTCTGAATCCCGCCTCGTCCCGGTATTCGGGATGCGACTTCAGATACGGGTCTTTATCGCCGCAGATGGTATAATCGCATCGGCAGCCGTCCACGCAGGTAGTCGTCCGCACCAGCCTTGCGTGGAGCAGCTCCATGGAAGCAAAGTCCACATTGCACAGGGCGGGCATAATATCCGTAAGACCGTGCCGGATGGCAAACTCCGCTGCCGGACACGATGTAAACTCATAATAAATAGGCTTTTTGGTTTCATAAGGCGCAACCGTCATCTCGTAATCGTGCCATTTGTC
>ULWT01019487.1_pt1 | contig 10410 bp, 10 predicted proteins | sample 1960611 | NCBI WGS metagenome assembly ULWT01 (sample SAMEA4835819, study PRJEB28245) | human gut metagenome | biome: gut microbiome; material: fecal sample | place: Denmark | collected 2008
TGCTGGAGGGAAAGGTCCGGGGCTATGCCCAGGGGGACGCCGTGCTGACGGCGGTGGAGACCCGGTCGTCGTCGCCGGTGCGGATTATAAGAGATGATAACGGCCAGTGCAATGTCCGGGGGCTGTACCCCTGCGGCGAGGGAGCGGGCTATGCCGGAGGCATTCTGTCCGCCGCCGCAGACGGCATGCGCTGCGCGGAAAAAATATGGGAGGTATACGGCAAATGAGAAAAATCGCGGTGATGGAGGACTTCCTGACGCCGGAGCGCCGGAAAAAGGTGCTGGATACGGCGGAAAAATGCGGCTTTGGGGTGGATTTTTACGGGCGGGGCGCGGCCCCGGCCCAGGGTCTGGAGCAGTATGAGATCATCTATGGTTGGTGCAATCCCCAGGACCTGAAGCGGGCCACGGGGCTGAAGTGGTACTGCTGCGGCTTCGCCGGGGTGGACCAGCTGTCCGACGACAGCCTGTACGCCAGCCCCGACGTGGTGCTGTCCAACTCCTCCGGAGCCTACGGCCTCACCATCAGCGAGCACATCCTCATGGTGACGCTGATGCTGCTGCGGCGGATGCCGGAGTTCCAGGACATCGTCCGGCGGCGGGAATGGGTGTCGGAGCTGCCTATGCGGTCCATTTACGGCAGCCGCATCACGGTGCTGGGAGCCGGGGACATCGGCACCAATTTCGCCCGGCGGGCCAAGGCCCTGGGAGCGGGGCACATCTGCGGCGTGTCCCGCAGTGGCCGGAACCCGGATCCCGCCTATGACCGGATGCTGCCCCAGGAGCAGCTGGACCAGGTGCTGCCGGAGACGGAGATCCTGGTGATGGCTCTGCCGTCGGTGGCGGACACCGTAGGCATCCTCAGCCGGGAGCGCATTGCCCTGCTGCCCCAGGACGCCATTGTGGTGAACGTGGGCCGGGGCACCGCCATCGACCAAGAGGCCCTGATGGAGGCCCTGAACGCCGGGCGCATCGCCGGGGCGGCCCTGGACGTGGTGGTGCCGGAGCCGCTGCCCAGGGAGCACCCCCTGTGGAGCACCCGGAACCTGCTGCTGACGCCCCACATTTCGGGGAATATGTCCCTGGGCTACACCTGCGACATAAACGTGGACATGTTTTGCCGGGATCTGGAAAACTACGCCGCCGGCCGTCCTCTGGAGCACCGGGTGGACCGGAAGCGGGGCTATTAAAAAAACGCCCTGTGCGGAATTCCTTCCGCACAGGGCACGTTTTTTCCTGAGAGCGTCACTCCCGATAGATGGCGGCGTCAAAGTCCCGCACCAGCTCCTGGCGCTTGGTGTCCATGACCTTCACCAGGTTGAACTCCTCAAAGGCCAGGCGCATGGCGAAGTCCTTGGCCTCGTGAATGTCGTCGGTCTCGAAAAAGGGGAAGAAATTGGTCCCCGGAACGTTTTCCTTTTTCAGCAAAACCTGAAAGCGCATGGTGTGCATCCTCCTGCATGTGTGGTGTACCTTTTAGTATACCCCCGCCGGGGGCAAAACGCAACGGCGCGTTTCGCCCAAAATCCCGCCCCGAAAACCGGCAAATTTGCCGGAGGGGAAAATGCAAAAAGGCCTTTTCTCCCCGGGCACGGTCGTGTATAATAGTTGGGTTGAAGCAATTACCGGAAAGAGGGAGCACATATGAAAATCGGTTTTGATAACGACAAATACCTGGCCCTCCAGGCCCAGCACATCCGGGCCCGGCGGGAGCAATTCGGCGACAAGCTGTATATCGAGTTCGGCGGCAAGCTGTTCGACGATTACCACGCCTCCCGGGTGCTGCCGGGGTTCCAGCCGGACAGCAAGATCCGGATGCTGGCCTCCATCCGGGACGAGGTGGAGATCGTGGTGGCCATCTGCGCCGGAGACATCGAAAAGAAGAAGATCCGCGGCGACCTGGGCATCGGCTATGACGAGGACGTGCTGCGGCTGATGGACGTGTTCCGGGGCCTGGGATTCTATGTGGGCTCCGTGGTCATCACCCAGTACGCCGGGCAGCCGGCGGCGGACGCCTTTATCAAGCGGCTGACGGCTCTGGGCGTCCGGAGCTATCGCCACTATCCCATTGCCGGATACCCCTCGGACGTGGCCCACATCGTGTCCGATGACGGCCTGGGCAAAAACGACTATATCGAAACCACTCGCCCCATCGTGGTGGTGACGGCTCCCGGCCCCGGCAGCGGCAAAATGGCCACCTGCCTGAGCCAGCTGTATCACGAGAACAAGCGGGGCGTCCGGGCGGGCTACGCCAAGTATGAGACGTTCCCCATCTGGAATCTGCCTTTGAAGCACCCGGTGAACCTGGCCTATGAGGCGGCCACGGCGGACCTGAACGATGTGAACATGATCGACCCCTTCCACCTGGAGGCCTACGGCAAGACCACCGTGAACTACAACCGGGATGTGGAGATTTTCCCGGTGCTCAACGCCATGTTCCAGCGCATTCAGGGCGCGTCTCCCTACAAATCCCCCACGGACATGGGCGTGAACATGGCGGGCTTTGCCATCGTGGACGACGCGGTGTGCCAGGAGGCCTCCCGGATGGAGATTCTCCGCCGGTACTATGCCGGGATGGTGGACCGGGTCCGGGGCAAGTGCGACGACGATGTGGTGCGCAAGCTGGAGATCATCATGCAGCAGGCCGGGGTCACGCCGGATATTTGTCCCGCCGTGGCGGCCTGCCTGAAAAAGGCGGAGGAGACCGCCGCCCCCGCCGGGGCCATGGTCCTGCCGGACGGCCGGGTGGTCACCGGAAAGAACAGCTCCCTGCTGGGGCCCTCGGCGGCGCTGCTGCTGAATGCCATCAAGGCCCTGGCGGGCATCGACAAGGAGCTGGACCTGCTGCCGTCGTCCATCATCGCTCCCATCAGCGATATGAAAATTTCCCACCTGGGCCACCGGAACCCCCGGCTGCACTCCGACGAGGTGCTCATCGCCCTGTCCATCTCCGCCGTCACCAACCCCCTGGCGGAGCGGGTGCTGAAAAAGCTGGACGAGCTGCAGGGCTGCGACGCCCACTTCTCCGTCATTATCTCCGAGGAGGACGAGAAGCTCTATAAGCGCCTGGGCATCCACGTCAGCTGCGAGCCCCGGTACGAGATCAAGCGCCTGTATCACAAGTGAAAAAACCGGGACGGATCGTCATCCGTCCCGGTTTTTCCCCGGAAGAAAGGAGTATTTTATGCCCACCATTGCCGAAATTCTGGCCCGGGAGCTGGACAAGCCCCTGGCCCATGTGCAGAACGTCATCGACCTGCTGGACCAGGGCAACACCATTCCCTTTATCGCCCGCTACCGCAAGGAGCTGCACGGCAGCATGGACGACACCGCCCTGCGGACCCTGGAGGACCGGCTGAGCTATCTGCGGAACCTGAACCAGCGCCGCCAGGAGGTGAAAAACGCCATCGACGGCCAGGGGAAGCTCACCGACGAGCTGTCCGCCGCCATCGACACCGCCGCCACCCTGGCGGAGGTGGAGGACCTGTACCGCCCCTATAAACAGAAGCGCCGCACCCGGGCCACGGTGGCCCGGGAGAAGGGCCTGGAGCCCCTGGCCCTTCTGCTGCTGGACCAGGGCCGGGACTGCCCGGCTCCGGAGGAGGCTACCCGGGACTATGTGGACCCGGAGAAGGGGGTGGAGACTCTGGCTGACGCCCTCCAGGGGGCCAACGACATCGTAGCAGAGCTGCTGTCGGACGATGCCGCCATCCGCAAGACCCTGCGGGAGCTGCTGCGCCGGCAGGGACATCTGCGGAGTCTGGCCGCCACGGAGGAGGACACCGTTTACCGGCTGTATTACGACTTTGACCAGCCCATCGCCAAGCTGGCCGGGCACCAGGTCCTGGCCATCAACCGGGGCGAAAAGGAGGGCGTCCTCTCCGTCACCGTGCTGCTGGACCGGGAGCTAGGTCTGATGACTCTGCGCCGGGCGGTGGTGCGACCCGGGTCCCGGGCTATGGAGTTTATCAAGGCCGCCTGTGAGGATGCCTATGACCGGCTGATCTACCCCTCCCTGGAGCGGGAGGCCCGGTCCGATCTCACCGCCTCCGCCTGCGAGGGGGCTATCGCCAACTTCGGCCTGAACCTGAAGCCCCTGCTGATGCAGCCCCCGGTAAAGGGCCACGTCACCATGGGCCTGGACCCCGGCTATGCCCACGGCTGCAAGGTGGCGGTCATCGACGGCACCGGCCGGGTGCTGGACACCGCCGTGGTGTACCCCACCTACGGGCCCCGCCAGAAGCAGGAGGCCATCGACCGGCTGTCCCGCCTGGTCCGCCGCCACGGCGTCACCCACATCGCCATCGGCAACGGCACCGCCAGCCGGGAGACCGAGCAGATGGCGGTGGAGATGATCCGGGCCCTGGGCGGCGGCGTCAGCTATATGATGGTCAACGAGGCCGGGGCCTCCGTATACTCCGCCAGCAAGCTGGCGGCGGAGGAGTTCCCGGAGTATGACGTGAACCTGCGCAGCGCCGTGTCCATTGCCCGGCGGATGCAGGATCCCCTGGCCGAGCTGGTGAAGATCGACCCCAAGGCCATCGGCGTGGGCCAGTATCAGCACGATATGCCCCAGAAACGGCTGGACGAGACGCTGTCCGGGGTGGTGGAGGACTGCGTCAACGCCGTGGGCGTGGACGTGAACACCGCCTCCGCCAGCCTGCTGGGCCGGGTGTCCGGCCTGAACGCCGCCACCGCCAAAAATATCGTGAAATACCGGGAGGAAAACGGCGCCTTCACCGGCCGCCGTCAGCTTCTGAAGGTGCCCAAGCTGGGGCCCAAGGCCTTCCAGCAGTCGGCGGGCTTCCTGCGGGTGCCGGAGAGCAAGTCTGTGCTGGACAACACCGGCGTCCATCCGGAGAGCTACGCCGCCGCGGAGGGACTGCTGGCCCTGTGCGGCTATACGCTGGCGGATGTGTCCGCCGGGAGGCTGGCGGACCTGCCCCAGAAGGTGAAGGCCCTGGGCTGGGAGGAGACCGCCGCCCGGCTGAACGTAGGCGTTCCTACCCTGCAGGACGTGGCGGCGGAGCTGGCCAAGCCCGGCCGGGACGTCCGGGACGACCTGCCTGCCCCCATCCTGCGGACGGACGTGCTGGAGATCAAGGACCTGGCCCCCGGCATGGTGCTGACGGGCACCGTCCGCAACGTGGTGGACTTCGGCGTGTTCGTGGACATCGGCGTCCACCAGGATGGCCTGGTCCACATCTCCCAGGTCTGCAACAAGTTCATCCGCCACCCATCGGAGGTGGTGTCCGTGGGAGACGTGGTAAAGGTGACGGTCCTGGAGGTGGACGAAAAGAAGCACCGCATCAGCCTGTCCATGAAGCAGGCGCCAAAGCAATAAGAAAATGCACCGGAATCGGGGGCTTACCCCCGGTTCCGGTGCATTTTCTTATTGGGGTTGATCCGGCTGCAGGTCCGTCATGCTTTTCAGGCTGATGCCCAGGGTGGACATATTGTGCAGCAGGGCGGAGGTGGTGGGCGGCAGAAGGCCCGCCACGCCCAGCAGGATCAGCGACAGGTTGAAGCCCACGATGAACCGGTAGTTCCGGTGGATCCGGGCCATCAGGGCCTGACTCAGCCGGCGCAGGGTCACCAGCTCAGACAGATCCTCCGAGGCAATGGTGATGTCGGCGATCTCCCGGGCAATGGCCGCGCCGGTGGAGATGGCCACGCCTGCGTCGGCCTCGGACAGGGCAGGGGAGTCGTTGACCCCGTCGCCCACCATGATGACGGTGTGCCCGGCGGCCTTCTCGCTGCGGATGAAGGCGGCCTTGTCCTCCGGCAGTACCTCGGCATACACGGCGTCCACCCCCACCTCCCGGGCCACGGCCTGGGCGGTCTGGCGGTTGTCGCCGGTCATCATCACCACCTTGCCGATGCCGCAGGCATGAAGGGCGGCCACGGCGTCCCGGGCCTCCCGGCGCAGGGGATCGTGGATACTGAACCGCATGAATGGGTACTCCGCTTAGCACCGCTGTCAGGAGGTCATGCGGCTCTAAGTACACGATACAAGGAGTGCAAGCTTATGAGACCACGTAAAAAGGGACAGCAGTACGAGATCTGCTACCGCTGCCCCGGATATAGCAAACCGATATATGAACGCTTTCCTACCTATGAAGCCGCAAATCTGCGGGTCGCTCAAATCGAATACGAGAAGTCTATCGGCGAATTTCGACCGCCAAAACAAACGCCTATACAGACCAAACGCACGCAGAAAAAGTTTATCACGGTTAGTGAACTGTTGGATGAATACGTGCAGGTCTATGGGCTGAATCACTAGGGAGATTCCTTTTTGTCCTGTAGTCTCCATCGTATTGAGCATTACATCAAGCCGTACTTGGGCAATGTGTCGGTGAAGGGCCTGACCACACATGATTTGGATTTATTCTATGATTCATTTCAGGACAAGCCGGCTGTTGTGCTAAAAGGCTACAAGAAAACAGATGCCTGCGTTTCCCGCTCGGTGATTGAAAAAACGCACGCCCTGCTACGCAGTGCGCTGAATCAGGCGGTTATCTGGGAGTATATCCCCAGCAATCCCGCCCTCCGTGTGACGCTGCCCAAGTATCAGCCGCAGGAACGCGCGGTGTGGTTTGCCGGTGAAGCGCAGTGAGCGCTGGACTCCTGCACTGACCCCGTGCTGAAACTGTGTATGCTGCTGGCTCTCGGATGTTCCATGCGTGTAGGGGAGATATTAGGCCTTACGTGGGACTGTGTGGATATTTCAGAGGATGCCATTCGTGCCGGAACAGCTTGTGTGCGGATCAACAAGGAATTGAAGCGCTGCCAAAAGGACAGCCTCGCCGCTTTGGAGCGCCGTGGCCGCTCCACCGTTCTTTTGACGTTCCCTGAGTGGAAGCAGACCGGATCATCAACATCGCTGGTACTAAAGGCTCCAAAAACGGAAAGCAGCGTGCGGAAGGTATTTCTGCCGAAAACCGTTTCGATGGCGCTCACAGAGGAGAAAGATAGGCAGCAGAGGGCAAAAGAAATGCTGGACAGCGATTATCAGGACTTTGGCCTTGTGATTGCCCATGAGGACGGACGTCCCTACGAGGAAAGGCAGATTGCCTTTCTGCTCCGCAAGCTGACCGATGCCACAGGACTGCCGCCGGTAGTTTTTCACAGTCTGCGGCATTGCAGTGCCTCGCTGAAGCTGCAAATCGGCGGCGGAAATATCAAGGCGGTGCAGGGCGATACTGGCCACGCACAATCCCGTATGGTAACAGATCTGTACGCCCATACCAACAACGAGGAGCGCCGCCGGTTGGCGGAGAAGATAGAGGCGGATTTCTTCCAGAAACGGGCTGATGTGCCGCAGAAAAAGCCGCTGGATAACTCTGCGGAACAGGCGTACCGCCTGCTGCAAGAAAATCCCGACATTGCCAAATTGATCATTGCAACGCTGCAAAAACAGACGCAGCAATGACCTTGCGGACGCTTCTTTCTCCGAACCCCGTTGCCCGGTGGAGGTCTCGGAGGTGTGCGCCCTGCTCCCGGCCTGTACCGATTGCGGAGAGAACAACCCGCTGCCGCTTGTTCTTATACAGCTGCGGATAGTGTTCCTTGTCGATCTGCTGATATGGCATAATTAAAACACTCCTTTCAGCTGGTGGAGCTGTTCAACGAATGCGTCAAAATTGATAAGCACCTTGTGTTCAAGGGCGATGCAGGGGACTTTCCCTTGCTTGACCAATTGACGCAGGGTATATTCTGAGATCAGACCTGTTTTTGCCACCTGTCGCACGGTCATCATTTTGGGGATTTTGGTTTCTCCGTTCATGTTTCTTTCCTCCGTTCATTCTGAATTGTTTTGCGTTTTCCTATTGACAACCGTATTGTATCGCTATAAAATGTTAATTGGAAGACGCATATTTATCCATTTATTTTTAATGAAACGGAGATGTGTTAATTTTGTATAACATTTCATATGAGACATACGAAAGGCGCAGCCAAGAAATCGGCGAACGGATACGGACAGAGCGGAAAAAGCTCGACCTGACACAGGATGGTCTTGCAGAAAAAATAGACATTGGTTCTCGGCAAACGATAGCCCAATGGGAAAACGGCGTCGCTCTGCCGCCCCTTTCCAAACTGCTGTGTATGTGCGACTTGTTCGGCTGCGAAATCGGCTATTTGCTCTGTGACTATGATTGCAAAACAAGAACCGCAACCGACATTCAGAAAGAAACCGGCTTGTCTGAAGCGGCGATAGCCCGAATAGGCTCGTCAACGTCTGGCAGTGGAGTGCGTTTGTATACAAAGCAGCGCGACCTTGAGCGCAAAGCCTTAAACTATGTGATTGAATTCAATGGCGGCGATATGTTAGAACTTATAGCCAATTATTTGTTCAAAGAGGAAAAGCCAGTTGAACTTGAAGACGGGCGCGTATTGACACCCGAAACAATCGCCACGTCGAATTTGTTAGAGCTAAGCGGAGAAATGCAGGCTCTTAGAAAAAAACTGCGCGGAGGTGCTGAAAATGGCCAGCATTAAGAAAATCGAAGGAAAGAACGGCGTCAGCTACAAGATCACGGTTTCCTGCGGCTACGACGTCAAGGGCAAGAAGATCATCGAAACGGCCACGTTCAAGCCGGATGCAGGTCTGACGCCTAAAAAGATGGAAAAAGCCGCGCAGGACTTTGCCCACGAATTTGAATCACGGGTAAAGAGCGGCGCGGCTATGGATGGGCGAAAAGTCACCCTGCAAGTATTTGCTGACAGGTGGATTGAAGAATATGCGAAGCCGAAGCTACAGCCGGGAACGGTCAGAAAATACCGTGAAGAGCTGGACGACAAAATCTTGCCTGCAATCGGACACTATAAGCTGTCGGAGATCAAGCCCCACACGGTAAACGCCTTTTTCCTCTCCCTAACGAAGGACGGCGCACGCAAGGACGGCAAGGCTGGAGGCTACAGCAAGGGCAGCATAACCAAAACGCGCAATGTGCTTTCCTCCATCCTGCGGACGGCTACGGAATGGGAGATCATCGACCGGAACCCCTGCGACAAGGTCAGAGTACAGGCAGAAAGCACCGCCGACAAGCTGAAATTCTTCACGCCGGAGCAGGCGGCGGCATTCCTCCAGTATATTGAGCAGCCTTATACCGTGCGCGTAGGAGGTCATACCAGAATTGACGATACCGGCACGCCTTACACAGTCGGCGATTATGAGATCACAAAGAATATGCAGGAGCAAATCAAGCTGCTGTTCAATCTGGCGATCTATACCGGTCTGCGAAAAGGGGAGCTGCTGGCGCTCAAGTGGTCAGACATTGATTTCCAGCGCAATGTCGTGCAGGTGTCAAGGGCTGTTACTGTCGTGGACGGAAAGCAGGTATGCAAAACTCCGAAAACAAAATCCTCCTATCGCACGGTTTCTTTCCCGCAATTTCTTGCGGCACGGCTCAAGGCTTTGCAACGCTCAGAGCTGGCGCAGCGTTTTCGATTCGGGCAGGACTGGCAAGGGGAAGACTGGATTTTCGTTCAGGACAACGGCAAGATGATGAGCTATTCCACGCCATACGAAGCCTTTCAGGATGCGATCAGGCGCTATAACGATGAGAAAGCGGCTGAGGATCAGCTTCCCCTCATCCCGTTCCACGGACTCAGGCACACGTCAGCAACGCTTATGATTGCCTCCCGTCAGGACGAAAAAAACCGTGTCAAGCAGACTCGGCCACGCGCAAACCTCGACCACGATGAACATTTATGCCCACGCCTTGCAGGAAAGCGACCGCAAAGCAGCGGACACTATCGAAAATCTACTCTCAAAAGAGGCATGAGCGCAAAAAAATCCCGCTCCAGTAGCCAAATAGTAGCTAAATGGCTTTTCGGAACGGGAAGTAGATTCAAGGCAAAAAGAAAAAGCCTTGATTTTCAAGGCTTTTTCATGGAGCTGCTGGGCGGATTCGAACCGCCGACCTCATCCTTACCAAGGATGCGCTCTACCGACTGAGCTACAGCAGCATATGGCGACCAAGATGGGGCTCGAACCCACGACCTCCAGCGTGACAGGCTGGCGTTCTAACCAACTGAACTACTTGGCCATCAATTTTCAGGAGATCTTGTCGAACTCGAGCTTTTAAAGTATACCAGAAACAACATACGTTGTCAATAGGAAAATGGCAGGGGCAGAAAGATTCGAACTCTCGACACGCGGTTTTGGAGACCGCTGCTCTACCAGCTGAGCTATACCCCTATGTGGTGGGCCTTCGGGGACTCGAACCCGGGACCGGACGGTTATGAGCCGTCTGCTCTAACCAACTGAGCTAAAGGCCCAAGCGGATCGATCTCAATGGCTTATGTAAAAAGAAGTGTGCCGCCACCTTATAGAGTGGCGGCACACCCTTATTGTGGCGCCTTCTGTAGGGCTCGAACCTACAACCCTTCGGTTAACAGCCGAATG
>ULWT01071991.1_pt1 | contig 10408 bp, 9 predicted proteins | sample 1960611 | NCBI WGS metagenome assembly ULWT01 (sample SAMEA4835819, study PRJEB28245) | human gut metagenome | biome: gut microbiome; material: fecal sample | place: Denmark | collected 2008
GGCGATGATCACCGAGGCGCTCATGATATCGTCCATATGGTGCAGGGTCCGGTGCAGGCCCGCCACCCCCACGTCATACAGCCGCAGCACCCGGTTGCCGTGGACCTCCGCCGTCAGGGCGGCCTCCTCCGCTACGGGGATATCGCTGGTGCCGCCGGTGGCCACCACGATGCGGCCGATGCCGTCAGGCTCCGGCAGGTCGCCGATGATGCCGCACCGGGCCTCGGCCCGGTAATCCAGAGGATACACGGCGGCGATTTCCGCCGCCGACTCCGGCGACAGGCGGGTGATGAGAATGGTTTTCTGGCCGTGTTGGCGCATCACGCCCACGATGCCGATCATCTGGGCGGCGGTTTTTCCCGCGCCGTAGATCACCTCCGCCGCCCCTTGGCGGATGCCCCGGTGCATGTCCACTTTTGCATAGCCGATGTCAGTGAAGGGCTCCTTTTTCAGGGCCAGCAGCGCCTCATCCACGGACATGGCGCCCTGCTGCACGGCCTCCAGCAGCTTTCTGGTATCGCTGTTCATCCTCGTCCCTCCAAATCCAGCCATACGCCGTCATAATCCGGCCCCAGGCGCCGCAAAATCTCCTGCCGGCGCTCCAGCAGTCTCGGCATCTGGGCGGCGGGCAGCTGAATTTTGGCGCTGCGGCCCGCCAGGCGCACCCGGAAGTCCGTGAAGCCCAGGGAGAACAGATAGCTCTCCGCCGCCTCGGTAACGGCCAGGTCCCGGGCGGTGATGGGCTGCCCGGCGGGGACCCGGGTGGCCAGGCACGCATAGGCGGGCTTGTCCCAGGTGAAAAGCCCCGCCTCCCGGGACAGCCGCCGCACGTCGCTTTTGGTCAGGCCGCACTCCCGCAGAGGCGACCGCACCGCCAGCTCCCGTAATGCCCGCATACCGGGCCGGTCTCCGGCATCGTCGGAGGCGTTGGTGCCGTCCAGCAGCACGGTGAAGCCGTCCGCCTCCGCCGCGGCCAGGATGGTGCGGAAGATCATCTGCTTGCAGTGATAGCACCGGTCCGGCGGGTTGGCCGTTACGGCCTCCGAGGCCAGCACGTCCACCGGCAGGACCTTCATGTCGGCGTTCAGCTCCCCGGCCAGACGCCGGGCGTCCTCCAGCTCAAAGGCCGGCTGGAAGGCGGAATTTACATAATAGGCCCTTGCCCGGGCCCCATGGTGCAGGGCGGCATACAGCAGGTAGGACGAGTCCACCCCGCCGGAAAAGGCGATGGCCACCCGGGGATTTTCCGTGAAAAATTCTTGCAGGTTCATGTGGATATGCTCTTTCTCTTTGCTTTATTTTGCATTGGGCACGATGCCCAGGATCACCAGAGGCTCTGTGCCGGTGTTGACGACGCTGTGGCTGCGGCCCCGGGGACAGTAGTGGCACAGGCCGGGATAAACCGCCACCTCCGCGCCGTCGTCCAGGCACACCCCGGTGCCGGACAGGAAGTACATGATCTCGCAGCTGTCCTCATGGGTGTGCAGACCGATGGAGGAGCCGGGCTGAAGCGTCAGCCGCAGGATCTTCCCCATGTCGTCCTGAAAGATCCGGGTCTCGGCCTCCCCCTGGCCGCCCTTGAACCGGGGCTGCACCAGGGAGGGCATACGGTCAAAATCCAGCGTCATGACCCGTCACCTCAGTTCAGGAAGTCCTTGAGCTTCTTGCTGCGGGAGGGATGGCGGAGCTTCCGCAGGGCCTTGGCCTCGATCTGGCGGATGCGCTCGCGGGTGACGTTGAACTCCTTGCCCACCTCCTCCAGGGTGCGGGTGCGGCCGTCCTCCAGGCCGAAGCGCAGCTTCAGCACCTTCTCCTCCCGGGGGGTCAGGGTGCTGAGCACGGACACCAGCTGCTCCTTCAGCAGGGTATAGCTGGCGGCCTCGCTGGGCTCGGACGCGCCCTCGTCGGGGATGAAGTCCCCCAGATGGGAGTCCTCCTCCTCACCGATGGGGGTCTCCAGAGACACCGGCTCCTGGGCGATCTTCAGAATCTCCCGGACCTTGTCCACGGGCATATTCATCTCCTCGGCGATCTCCTCGGGGGAGGGGTCGTGGCCCAGCTCCTGCAGCAGCTGCCGGGACACCCGGATGACCTTGTTGATGGTCTCCACCATGTGGACGGGGATGCGGATGGTGCGGGCCTGGTCCGCGATGGCCCGGGTGATGGCCTGGCGGATCCACCAGGTGGCATAGGTGGAGAACTTATAGCCCTTGGTGTGGTCAAACTTCTCCACGGCCTTGATCAGACCCAGGTTGCCCTCCTGGATCAGGTCCAGGAACAGCATGCCCCGGCCCACATAGCGCTTGGCGATGGACACCACCAGACGCAGGTTGGCCTCGGCCAGCTGTTTTTTGGCTTTTTCCCCGGCCTTCAGCTCCGCCTTGGCCTGGGCCAGCTTCTCATCGGTCAGGGTCAGCTCCCCGGCTTCCACCTGGGCCAGCCGCTCCTTGGCGGCGTTCCCGGCGGACATGGCGGTGGCCAGCCGGACCTCCTGGTCGCCGGTCAGCAGGGGTACCTTGCCGATCTCCTTCAGATACATGCGCACCGGGTCGTCGATGTTGAAACTATCCACCAGAGTGTTGGGGTCGACCAGCTCCTCCTCCTCGATCTCGGCGATCTCCTCCATGGCGGGCTCCATGTCCTCGGGGATGTCGTTGGTGAAATCCTCGGTGACGATGTCGATGCCCAGGTCCGCCAGGGAGTCATAGATGCGGTCCATCTGGTCGCCGTCCAGGTCCAGGGGGTCCACCACCTCGGACAGCTCCGCCGGCTCCAGGCGGCCCTTCCTCTTGCCCTTGATAAACAGCTCCCGAAGCTTCTCGTTCCCCGCCAGCAGCGCCGCCGCCGGGCACTTGGCCAGCTTTTCCTCCAGGGCCTTGTCCGCCGCGGGCTTTGCTTCCTCGGCCTTCTGGGCGGCGGCTTTTCCGGCCTTCTTCTTGTCGTCGGCGGCCAGCAGCTGGTCCGCCATTTCCTTCAGCTCCTGCTGGGTATAAACTTTATCCGTCATTGTGCTTTCCTCCATAGCCCTTTTTGTTTTTATATTTCTCCGCCGCAGCCGCCAGGGGGTCCGTTTCCGCCCCGGCGGTGCGTTTCTGCGCTTCTTCCCGGATGACCCGGCAGTAATCCGCCAGGGCCCGCTCCCCTCCGGCAGGGGATTCCGGCTTCTGCACCACCCCGGTCAGGTGGCTCATCTCCTCGCCGGTCAGCTCCCCGCTGAGGGAGGAGATGCTCAAAGGCCGCCCGGCCATGTGGCTCTCCCACAGGCTGGCGTATACCCGGCCCAGCAGCGGCGAGGAGAACGACGCCGCCGGAACCGGCGGCGTGTCGCCGAACAAGCTGTCATCCAGCAATAGCAGCCGGATGACCCCCTCCTCCGCCAGGGCACTGCGGAGGTTGCCGTACCGCAGGCCCCGCTCCTGGGGCTGCAGGGACACCGCCGGGTTCAGCTCCCGGCGCTCCCGGGTCTTTTTCTCCTTGGCGGCCATGCGGCGGAAGGCCCGCTGCACCTCCATTTTCAGGGCCTCCGGCGTCAGCCCCGCCGCCTCCGCCGCCCGGGTGGTGTAGATCTCCCGCTCCACGGCGTTTTCCAGGGTGCACAGCACCCCGCTGACCTCCTGGGCATAGGCCACCCGGGCCTGATCGTCCCGCAGGTCATACTTCCCGGCGATCTCGTGCAGCCGGAACTCGATGCCGTTGGCGCTGCCGGACAGCAGCCGCTCAAAGGCCTCCGGCCCCTGGAATTTGATGAAATCGTCGGCGTCCTGCTTCACATATTCCCCGTCCACCAGCCGGTTGGGCAGCCGCAGCACCCGAACGGTGAACTCCGACCGGTTCAGCAGCTCCAGGGCCCGCTGGGTGGCCAGTGCCCCTGCCTTATCGTTGTCGTAGCACAGCACCAGCTCCTTGGTATACCGGGACAGCAGCCGGGTCTGCTCCAACGTCAGCGCCGTGCCCATGGACGCCACGGCGTTGTCGAACCCCGCCTGGTGCAGGGTCACCACGTCCAGGTTGCCCTCGCACAGGATGATATTGGGCCGCTTGGTCTTTTTGGCCAGGTTCAGGCCGTACAGCACCCGGCGCTTGCTGTATGTAAGGGTTTCGGGGGTATTCATATACTTGGGCTCGGACTTGTCCAGCACTCGGCTGCCGAAGCCCACCACGTCGCCCCGCACGTCGATCACTGGCAGGATCAGCCGGTTGCGGAACTTGTCGTATATGTGCCCGTTCTTCCCGCTGACGGCCAGGCCCGCCCGGATCAGCTCGTCCTTGGAATAGCCCCTGGCGGTCATGGCGGTCAGCAGGGCGTCCCAGCTGTCCGGCGCGGCCCCCATGCCGAAGCGCACGGCGATCCTCCGGTGGATCTGCCGCCGGTCCAGATAGTCCCGGACGGCCTGACCCTCCGGGGCCTGGAGAGTCTGATAGTACCACCGGGCGGCGTCCCGGTTCAGCTCCAGCATCCGGCTGCGGAGCTTTTCCGTGCCGTCGCTGGCCTCCTCCGGCACCGGGATGTTGGCCCGCTTGGCCAGAAACCGCACCGTGTCGGGATAGGACAGATTCTCGATGTCCATGACGAAGTTGATGACGCCGCCGCCCTTTTTGCAGCCGAAGCAGTGATAAAACTGCTTGTCCGGCAGCACATGGAAGGAGGGGGTCTTTTCGTTGTGGAAGGGGCAGCAGCCCCAGAAGCTGCCTCCCTTGGGCGTCAGGGACACATAGGAGCCCACCACGTCCACGATATCGTTCCGGGCGATCAGCTCGTCCAGAAAGCTCTGGGGAAACGGCATGGCTGCACCTCCTGTCCGGCCGGAATTCCCGTGATATCTATAGATACCCCTAAAATTCCCGGAATCCTCTTTTTTTGCGAAAATTTTTTTGAAAAAATTTTTCCCGCCGCAGACGCGGCGGGAAAAACAGGACAAGCCCCGGTTACAGGGTGTATTTCTTCTGATATTCGGCGGAGTACCGGGCGAAGGAGGCGGACTTCATGGCCTTGACGCTGTTGAGGTACTCATGGGTGTCGAAGGAGTCGGATTCCAGCTCGATCATGGCCACGGCGATGTTGGAGCAGTGGTCCGCCACCCGCTCATAGTTGGTCAGCAGGTCGTTGAAAATGAAGCCCTGGTTCAGGGTGCACACGCCCTTTTGCAGGCGGTCCACATGGTGCAGCTTCATCTCGTCGCACAGGCCGTCCACGATCTCCTCCAGCGGCTCCACCCGGGAGGCGGCCTCCAGGTCGCCGGAGACGAAGGCCCCGATGGCCAGGTGCAGAATCTCGGTGATGGCCTGCTCCAGGGTCCGCAGCTCCCGCTCGGCCTCCGGGGAGAACACCACGCTTTTGGCGTTGATCTCCCGGGCGGCGTCGCAGATGTTCAGGGCGTGGTCGGAAATGCGCTCAAAGTCGGAGATGGTGTGCAGATACTTGGACACCTCCTCGCTTTGCCGCTGGGACAGCTCCTTGCCGGTGATCTTCATCAGATAGGTGCCCAGCCGGTCCTCGTAGCGGTCGATGGCGTTTTCGGCATCCTCCACTGCCCGGCAGCCCTTGTCGCTGAATTTGTGCACCAGTTCCATGGCCCGCAACAGGTTGTCCATGGCCCGCCGGGCCATGGCGTCGGTGACCTGGCGGCTCTGCTCCAGGGCCAGGGCCGGGTGCAGCAGGAAGCGCTCCTCCAGCCGGTCCATCTCCTGCTCCTCCCGGATGCTCTCGGGATTCTCGGGGATCAGCAGGCACACGCACTTTTCCAGCAGCCCGATCAGGGGGGTCAGAACGATAACGGTGGCCAGACGGAACAGGGTGTTCATCAGGGCGATGGACACGGTGGTCATGGTCATGGTCATGAAATCAAAGTGGGCGATGGCGTTGGCGATATAGAACACCGTGGCCCAGATCACCACGCCCAGCACATCGATCAGCAGATACACAAAGGCCGTGCGCTTGCCGCTGACGTTGGCCCCCAGGGCCGACAGCAGCACCGGCACCGCCGCGCCGATGGCGATGCCCATGATGATGGGCAGGGCGATCTCAAAGGTGATGGCCCCGGTGACGGCCAGAGCCTGGAGAATACCCACAGCGGCGCTGGCGCTCTGGATAACGCTGGTGAACAGCAGACCCACCAGAATGCCCAGCAGGGGGTTGGAGAAGGAGGTCAGGGCGTCGATGAACACCTGACTGTCCCGCAGGGGGGAGACGGCATCGCTCATGGTGCTCATGCCGTACATCAGCACCGCGAAGCCCAGCAGGATGTCCCCGATGTGGTGGGTAGAGGGCCGCTTGGCGGCCATGCGCAGGACGATGCCCACCACCGCCACCAGGCCCGTCAGGGTGGCGGTGCTCAGCAGGGTCACCCAGCCGCTTCCGCCGCTGAGACTGCTGAGACAGAGGATCCACCCGGTGACGCTGGTGCCCAGGATAGCGCCCATGACGATGCCGATGGCCTGGTTTACCTTCATCATGCCGGAGTTGACGAAGCCCACCACCATCACGGAGGTGGCGGAGGAGGACTGGATCACGGCGGTGACGCCGGTGCCCAGCAGGACCCCCTTCAGCGGCGTGCTGGTCAGCTTATACAGCACCAGCTCCAGCTTGCTTCCGGCGACTTTTTTCAGGCCGTCGCCCATAATGGCCATGCCGAACAGAAACAGCGCGATGCCGCCTAACAGGCCGATGATCTCGGATGCACCCATACGCATTCCCCTCCCAGTATATATCTATCCTATAGTATAACAAATCCCGGGGAGCCGTGTCGATGGAAAACCCCGCAAAGGAATGGAGAATTGCGGAGAAAAAACGCCGGATTCTTTGTGTATTCCACAAAATCCCTCGGTAAAAAAATAACAATTCTTGCGTATCCCGCCGGGGCGGGGTATACTGTTTTATTATACCATTGATTAGATACGCTTAACGCTGTAAAAAGGAGCCATTATGTTCAAGCATTGTCTCATCGTGTTTCTGGTGTCCATGGTGCCCATCATCGAGCTGCGGGGCGCCATCCCCTACGGCGTGGGCTTCGGCCTGCCCCTGTGGCTGACGTATATCATCGCCATCGTGGGCAATATGCTGCCGGTGCCGCTGATCTATTTCTTTGCCCGGAAGGTGCTGGAGTGGGGGCAGGACAAGCCCGTCATTGGAAAATTCTTCACCTTCTGCCTGGAAAAGGGCAAAAAGGGCGGCGAAAAGCTCCAGGCCAAGGCGGGACGGGGCCTGTTCTGGGCGCTATTGCTGTTTGTGGGCATTCCCCTGCCCGGCACCGGGGCCTGGACCGGCACCCTGGCCGCCAGTCTCCTGGATATGGATTTCCGCAAGAGTGTGCTGGCCTGTATGGGCGGCGTGCTGCTGGCCGGGTGCATCATGGGCGCCCTGAGCCTGCTGGGAGTCTCCGCCTTCGGCGCCATTGCCGGATGAAAAGCAGTGTATAAGAGGCGGGGCCTGTGCACCGCCTCTGTTTTATCCTAAAAGTTTTATCCAAAAAGGAAGGCGTGCGCCGCGGCGCACGCCTTCCTTTTTGGATTTATCTGCGTTTATTCCGCCCTGTATCAGCTCCGCTTTTTCCGGGGCAGCAGCACCAACGCTGCGCCGCCCAGCAGCAGAGCTGCGCTCCACAGGACCACATAGCTCTCATCGCCGGTCTTGACGCCGGGATTTTCGGACTGAGTGGGCTGTTCGGGCTGATAGTCCGGGTCCTCCGCGCCGCAGACGGTGCACTTGCCGTCCTGATAGTCGTGGCCCTTGGCGGGGATCACCTGACCCCGGGTCAGCAGCTGGCCGCACACGGAGCAATAGGTGTCGCCGGTATAGCCGTCCTGGGTGCAGCCGGCGTCCTTGGCGTCCCGCAGCTCCGGGGTGTGGCCGGCGGCGGGGATCTCCGTGCATCCGGACACGATGACGCCGCCCAGGTTGTCGCACACCAGGCCCTCGCCCAGGGTCACATTGCCATAGTTATAGCTGTTGACGATGCTGCCATCGCCGAACTGGCCCGCAATGCCGCCGGTGCCGCCGCTGGCATAGGTGCTGTGGCCGCCGGAGATGGTGGCCACGTTATAGCAGTCCACCACGGAGGACTTGCTGTTGTTCAGCACGCCCACAATGCCGCCGGTGTACCAGGAGAATTTGGCATTGACCCGGCCATAGTTGGCGCAGCGCAGTAGCTGGCCTCCGCCGAGCCGATCACCGTCAGGTTCTGGATGGCGGCCCCGTCGGTGTTCAGGAACAGGGCCGCGCCGGAGCCGCCGGAACCGGCCAGCATCTGGTCGATGGTGTGGCCGCAGCCGTCAAAGGTACCCTTGAACACGGCGGTGGAGCTGGTGGTGATGCCGATGCCGTCCCACCAGGGCTTGCCGGTCTCCTCATACCGCAGCAGATAGATGTCCGCGCCCAGCCTGATGGTCTTGCCCTCGAAGGTGACCTTTTCCTTCACCAGCTTGGCAAGGCCCGCCAGCTGGGCGGGATTGGTCAGGGTGAACTCCCGGTCCGTGTCGTTGTACCAGGAGATGTCCACCGCCCCGTCCCGACGGGTGGTGGAGAAATACTCCACGGTGACCTTGTCCTCGGCAACGCCCTGGGGCAGGGTGTACACATAGCCGGAGCCGGTCTCCGTGAAGGGGATGGCCTGCTCGTCGCCCTTTGCGTCCGTATAGTGGACGGTGGCCACGTCATAGCCCTCCCGGCGTTCCGCCTGCCGCTGGTCGGGGTCCAGGGCCAGTACCGTCTGCGGCAGCAGACTCAGCCCCATCAGAACCGCCGGCAAGGCCGCCGAAACGCGCTTGGAGAGCTGCTTCATGGGGAATCTTCCTTTCTTCTTGTGATTTATAAAAGCCTTCATCAGGATTTTATACGTTGATAAACCCGGATTTACGCCCTTCGTGCACCTTGATTGAGGATAACGCATCCCCGCAAAAGCGGGGCATAGCCCCGCCGAGACTGTCAAAAAAGCCTCGCAGAGTTTGCCGCCCGCAGGCGGCAAATAAAGCGCAATCCGTTTTTTGCGGCGGCGCCCCCCAAGGGGACTTCCGTTGGGCGTGTACGTCGCAAAAACACTTCTCAGTCTGCAAGTGTGGAATTTGTTCGCTGAAAGCGAACAAATTATGCGCGTGGCAGACTGCAAGCCTTTTGTCAAAAAAGGGCGTTGCCCTTTTTTGACAAGCTGAGCGGGGCATAGCCCCGCCATTGGGTGCGCCCGGTCACGCATCGTATACGCAGCCCTTCACGCTGCCGCCGGGGACGGGGATGTCCGCCACCGTCAGGGGAATGCGGTAAATCTCCCGCAGCAGCTCCTCCGTCAGGGTCTCCGCCGCCGGGCCGAAGGCCCGCACGCCGCCCTCCCGCAGCACCAGAACATCCGTGGCAAACCGGAAGGCGTGCTCGGGGTTGTGGGTGGACAGCAGCACCGTGTACCCGCTGTCGGCCAGCTGACGCACCTGCCGCAGCAGGCGGAACTGGTTGCCGTAATCCAGGCTGGCGGTGGGCTCGTCCATCAGCAGGATTTTCGCCTGCTGGGCCATGGCCCGGGCGATCAGGGCCAGCTGCCGCTCGCCGCCGGAGATTTCGTTGATGCCCCGGTCCGCCAGGTCCCGGATGCCCAGGGTCTCCAGCACCCGGTCCGCCGTCTCCTGCTGGGACGGCCCCGGCCCGTGGAAGGGGTCCGCCCCCATCAGCACCGTGTCCCGGACGGTGTAGTTATACACCGGGGCGCTGGACTGGGGGATATACGCCGCCAGCCGGGCCAGGCGGCGGCGGTCCAGGGAGCGCAGATCATGTCCGCACAGGGCGATCTCCCCCCGGTACCGGGGCAGAAAGCCCAGGATGCACCGGAACAGGGTGCTCTTTCCCGCCCCGTTGGGGCCCAGCACCGCCACCAGCTGCCCGGGGCTGGTCCGGAAGCTCACCTGCCGCAGCACCTGCCGCTTTCCGTAGGCAAAGGACAGGTTCCTCACGTCAATGGACACGGCGGCCACCTCCCGTCACAATCAGATACACAAACAGCGGCGCTCCCACAAAGGCCGTCAGAATGCCCAGGGGCAGCTCGCCAGTGGTCACAAGTCTTGCAATGTCGTCCACGATCAGCAGGAACGACGCCCCGAACAGGGCCCCGGCGGGGATCAGCCGCCGGTAGTCATAGCCGAACAGCATCCGGCAGAAATGGGGGATCACCAGGCCCACCCAGCCGATCATGCCGGACACCGCCACACTGGCGGAGGTCAGCAGCGTGGCGCACACGATCACCGTGCCCCGCAGCCGCCGGGTGTTCACGCCCATGGACTGGGCCTCCTCTTCCCCCAGGGTCAGCAGGTTCATCCGCCACCGGAGAGCCAGCAGCGGCACCATCCCCAGGGTCACTGGAATGGACAGAAACAGCACATCCGTGTCCTTGACGGAGGACAGGGACCCCATCAGCCAATAGGTGATGGCGGG
>ULWT01059678.1_pt1 | contig 10394 bp, 8 predicted proteins | sample 1960611 | NCBI WGS metagenome assembly ULWT01 (sample SAMEA4835819, study PRJEB28245) | human gut metagenome | biome: gut microbiome; material: fecal sample | place: Denmark | collected 2008
GTATTTCCAGGGATTATAATAAAACGGAATATCCACTGTAAGCTTCTTGCTCAACCCTACTTCCACTCCTAAGTTTGGTATGGCGACGGCATCTATCGCCACATTAGTCTTAACAGCCACCTGTCCATACATAAATAAGGAAGAAGCCAGCAGACACACCCATGAAAATAAAAATCTTCGTATTACCATATTCAATTCTCTCTAGCTAAGTTATTTTTTACATCACAAAGGTAGAGGCTATTCTTTTAACAGGATATTGGCAAATTAATCTTTATTAAGAGGTGGTTTCGGCAAAATACAGAATGAACAAAAAACAATCTTAGTTCCTATTTCCGTCAAAAACAGAACATCCATTCAATGAGAAACATTCCAACTATCAAATGGAACACCAACGGAGTTTTCTCCATCCATAAATGAAAATCCTTTCATCATGATAAAAACACCCCCTTATATAGCCAAACAACTCCTTCTTTCCAACATAGCAGGCATTTTCATCAAAAAGAGGGTGTTTTCATCAAAAATAATAGGATAAAGAGCAATAATAAGCAAATTTGAGCATTCTCACTGACGGTCAGAGAGTTTGGTTAAGATTGGCACAGAATGGCATAAGGGCGGAAAAACGGATTTGGGCGGATTGCAGCAACAAATGCATTTCCAAACCATTACCCGACACCAAATGCACATTTAACGATGACAGTCTCTATTTCTGCGTTCTGCGTAGGTTTACATTCTGCCTTTACAACTCCCGTAAACTAATTTTGCACCAAACAAAAAAGCAAGGATTATGAGGAGTACTTTCAAGACCGTCTTCTATGTAAACGGAAGCAAGGAGAAGAATGGAATTGTCCCCATCATGGGACGGGTTACAATCAACGGGACTATCGCGCAGTTCAGTTGCAAGCAGCGCATCTCCAAGGATTTGTGGGATGCCAAAGGCAACAGGGCGAAAGGCAAGAGCCGCGAGGCGGTAGCGGTGAACTATGCGCTTGACAACATCAAGGCACAGATAACAAAGCACTACCAGCGGCTTTCCGACCGTGAGGCGTTTGTTACGGCTGAAATGGTACGCAACGCCTATCAAGGCATCGGCACGGAGTATGAAACTTTATTAAGAGCCTTTGACAAGGAGAACGAGGCATTTGCCAAACGGGTGGGCAAAGACCGCTCCAAGCGCACGTACCAAAAGTACCTGACCGTCCGCAAATACGTGGCGGAGTTTATCAAGCGGCAGTACAAGCGGACGGACATGGCGATGAATGAACTGACGGAGGACTTCATCCGTGACTACTGCCTGTACCTGCGCAACGAGGTCGGGCTGGCGCAATCGTCCGTGTGGATATACTCCATACCGTTGAAGCACATCGTCACCACAGCGCACTACAACGGCAAAATACCGAGAAACCCGTTTGCGATGTACCACGTTGACCCCGACCACAAGGAGCGCGGCTTTCTCACGGAGGATGAAATTCAGGCGTTGAGCACAATCAAGCTGGATAATCCCAACTTCGCGTTGGCAAGGGATTTGTTCCTGTTCGGGTGCTGGACGGGCATCTCGTTCACGGACATCAAGAACCTGACCACCGACAACATTGTGGAAATGAACGGCACATCGTGGATTGTGTCGAAACGCCAAAAGACGGGCGTACCGTTCCAAATCAAGCTGATGGACATCCCGATGCAGATAATCAGGCGTTACGAGCCATTCAGAACAGATAAGCGGCTGTTCAACATCGGCTCACTTGACACGGTAAACAAACGTATCAAGGTCGTGGCAAAGAAATGCGGGATAGATAAGCCGATTTCATTCCATTTAAGCCGCCATTCATTCGCAGTTTTGGCTCTCAATTACGGTATGCCGATAGAGAGCGTAAGCAAGATTTTAGGTCATACGAACATAACCACCACGCAAATTTACGCAAAGGTGACCAACACGAAACTTGAAAACGACATATCCGCTTTTGAGAGCAAGGTAAGCGGACGTTTCGCCATATAACGCACAGCCTATGAGACGAACAACAATCACGATGGACGGATGCGGCAGGGTTGCTGTGCCGTCCGATGCCGTCAGCGTGTGGATGAGCGAAATGGAGTTGGTAAGACTGTTCGATGTAATTGCCCCGACACTCCGAGCCACCATCCGAGCCGTGTACAAAAGTGGTATGTTGAAGCCTTGCGAAATGGAAAGGCGCATCAGGCTGCCCAACGGTTATTATGCGGAAGTATATGCCCTGCCAATGGTCGTGGCACTCGTTTTCCGTATCAACACGTCCAATGCTGCAAGGGTGCGCAACGCCCTGTTGGAAAGGCTGTGCTTGCGAAAAGACAGACAAATGCTTTGGCTTTCGTTAGGCAGCAAGCCATTGTGTGAGTGTTAGCGCGTGCGTGTCAATACGCCCGTGCATTCACACAAACTAAGTCTGTCCGAAGAAGTGAGATTCTGCTTCTTCGGGCTTTTTCTTTTCGCCTTTTGATGGCTGATATAGCCCGTTTCGCTGCATTTTCTTGTCGGTCGGGTTTGTTTGCGCCGTTCTGCATCGTTTTACTTATCAAGGTTTTAGCCGTCCTGCCGTAGCTTTGCAACCATGTTTAATCCGCCTGCCGACAAGGTGTCGGCGGCACAAAAACCAAGTAAAGCCAATGACAGAAAAAGAAGAATTCATCCGAGTAGGCACAACGCTCTACAAGATTGTGAACCAGCCCCGTATTGACGGCGGCTATGTGAGGAAACGCATCGCATGGAACACCGAGACCCTGCGGCAGGACTACGGCAAGGACTACATGGCTGGCATCCCGAAGTATGACGGCTTCTGCACCGTGCCCGACCATGTGGGCTACCAGCCCGTAGTCGGCAAGTTCCTCAACCTCTATGAGCCGATAAGCCATGTTCCCGTGCAGGGTGATTTCCCCTGCATCCGCTCGTTGGTGGAACACATCTTCGGCGAACAGTACGAGTTGGGCATGGACTACCTGCAACTGCTCTACCTTTACCCCGTTCAGAAACTGCCCATCCTTTTGCTCGTATCCGAAGAGAGGAACACAGGCAAAAGCACGTTCCTAAACTTCCTGAAAGCCGTATTCCAAAATAACGTGACGTTCAACACCAACGAGGACTTCCGCAGCCAGTTCAATTCCGATTGGGCGGGCAAGCTGCTTATCATGGTGGACGAGGTGTTGCTCAACCGCCGTGAGGACAGCGAAAGGTTGAAGAACCTCAGTACCACGCTATCCTACAAGGTGGAAGCGAAAGGCAAAGACCGTGACGAGATAGGCTTCTTCGCCAAGTTCGTGCTTTGCTCCAACAACGAGTACCTGCCCGTCATCATTGACGCAGGGGAGACGCGCTATTGGGTGCGGAAGATTGCACCATTACAGAGTGATGATACCGACTTCCTGCAAAAGCTGAAAGCCGAAATCCCCGCTTTCTTGCATTTCCTTACAGGTCGTAAGCTATCCATCGAAAAGGAGAGCCGCATGTGGTTCAACCCGAAGCGGCTGGAAACGGATGCCCTACGGAAGATTATCCGAAGCAACCGCAACCGATTGGAGATAGAGATGGCTGAACTGCTGCTTGACATCATGGCAAGCGTGGGTGTCAGTTCTGTTTCTTTTTGCCTCAATGACATCATCCCGTTGCTCGTCTGCTCGCAAGTCAAGGTGGAGAAGTCACAGGTTCGGAAAGTGGTGCAGGAATGCTGGAAGCTGACACCTGCATCCAATTCGCTTTCCTATACCACTTACCAATACGACTACACCCGTGAATGCCGTTACTCTCCCGTCAGACGGATTGGACGCTACTACACGGTAAACAAAGCGCAGTTAGAAACACTCTGATATTTTGATGAAATGATGAAAGCATATATAAACATAAAGAATAACAGCAACTTACATACTCATCATACGCTCAACAAAAGGAAATGGCTGATGAAAAGAGAAAGCGGACGCAGCCCCACACATCACTTTTCTTTTGGCGAGCAGTTTGATGAAACGCTGATGAAAGGATATTCTAATGTATGTCAATGTGTTAGACTGTCTAATCATCAATTCATCGGAATTTCAGCCCTCATCAAGTCCGCTGTGGGAACGGCAGCAACATCCCTGCCTGTATGCCCATATGCCTACAGGCAATCATGCCGGCACAACGGCACGGAATGCCATGCAGGGCTGGCAAAAAGAGAAAAGGCAAAGACAAGCCACCGACACCGCCGCAGGCTTTTGGGGAACAAAAAGCCATAGCTCATTAGGGCGTTTTCTTCACGCACCGCTGACGCTCATGCTAAAAACGCCCCAATGAGCCAGCGGGGTTGCACCCCTCTGGACACCCCCGCTTGCTCCGTGCGGCTATGACCGCAGGCAGACGGACACCGACAAACAAGTTTGTATAACCTCTAAAAACAAGAAACGAACATGGGATATATCAGCATTCAAATCAACAAGGCGAAAGGGTCGGCTGACACGGGCGCATCCGACCACATAGAACGCAAGACCACGCCCAAGAACGCAGACCCCACACGCACCCACCTCAACCGTGAATTGGTGGAGTTCCCCGACGGCGTGGCAAACCGTACCGAAGCGATAAGCCACCGCATCCGCACGGCGGGCATCAAAAGGAAGATAACGCCCGACCAAGTGAGGGCAATCCGCATCGTGCTTTCGGGTACGCACGAGGACATGGCGAGGGTACAGGACGAAGGCAGACTATCCGAGTGGTGCGACGACAACCTGCAATGGCTGCACCGCACATTCGGAAAGGAGAACACCGTATCGGCAGTGCTACACATGGACGAACACACGCCGCACATCCATGCCACGGTCGTGCCGATAGTGACGGGCGAACGCAGGAAAGCCAAGAGGAAGCAGGAGGACGGAAAACGCACGTACCGCAAAAAAGCCAACGCCGTGCGCCTGTGCGCCGATGACCTCATGAGCCGTGAAAGACTTGTCGCTTACCACGACAGCTATGCCGCAGCGATGGCGAAATACGGCTTGCAGCGTGGTGTCCGTGGTTCGGAAGCACGGCACACGACCACCGCCCAATACTACCGAGACCTGAAACGGCAGACGGGGGAACTTGAAGCCAACGTGCAACAACTACAAACCGAGCAGCGGCAAGCGGAACGGCAGCTTGGCGAAGTACGGAAAGAAATCAAGTCAGAGAAGCTGGAAGCCGCCAAGACCGAGGCGAAAGCGGCACTCGTGGCAAAGGTCGGTTCTCTTTTGGGCGGCAATAAGTTGAAAACGGAAAGGGAGGAATTACAGCAACGCATATCCGCCCTTGAAAGTCAGAATGAAGAATTGGTACGGCATATTGAAACAATGGAACGGGAACATAGAGAAGAACGCACCAAGTTCAACGAGTATATGGACAAGATACAGCGATACTTCCCTCATGTGGAGAAGCTGTTGCCGTTGGTTGACTTCTGCCGGAACACTTTGAAGTTCTCTGAAAGGGTAGTACAAGAGTTGTGCAAGTTGAAGAAAGTTAGGTTGAAAGGCGATTTTTATTCTCCAGAGTTCAACCGGAAGTTCCGTGACGAGAGTGCAGCTTTCTCGTTTGAGGAGGACAAGAACAGGAAAGGACATTACCATATATGTGTAAATGACACTCCGCTTGTACAATGGTTCAGGCAGAAAGCGAATGAATGGAGAAACGGTTTGGGGATTACACCAACAAAGCAAGATAAGAGACTGAAAATATAGGATGTACTCAAAAAACGCTCCAAAATCAAATAAAAACATTAGAAGATAGGGGATTACCGAAAAAATCCTCTATCTTTGTAATTGGATTGAGGCGACTCTTTCCAAGACATATGAGAAAAAGAAGAAGCGTTATGCTTATCTTGTACTTGAAAACGTAGGAAATTTTCAAATTGGATACAAGGATAGCATAGTGGTTCTCACGCTATAGCGTGGGCTGCTATTGTTACATCTGTATCCAAGGTTTCCTACGACCTTCAAGTAAAGAGTGTGGCATACAGTTCCACGCTTCGTGTTAAAAGGTATATGGTATGATTTTTAAATGGCTTAAAAAACTATTTGGATTATATGATAGTTCACCAACTGAAATTCCTGTAAATGGTGAGCCCAAGCCATCTGCACCTAAGTCGCTTTGTGATGAACTTGACAAAAGGAAAGAACGTGTAAAGCAAAATAGGGACAAACTTAAACAATCACCAACTGATTGGTATTCTTTAAATATTCCTTCCCAAAAAGATGAATTACAAACTCGCGTCTTTTCTCCGCGTAAATTTGAAAATATACCTTCTCTCCAAACTTTAAAAGATGAAAGATTAAGAAAAGAAGCACATGAATTAAAAGTACGAGAGGAAAGGACAAAATCATTATTAGATAAACTTGAAATCCTTATAGCTCAGCGAAAGTTCCAAGAGGCAAAGCAAATAATGGATGAAATTACGCGTGAAATAGTGCGTATAAAAGATTTGATTATAAGAAAACGATACACGGATATACAAAAGTCTTTATCTGAATTAGAAAGAGAATTAGAACATGAAAGACTTGTTAAGCTAGCTGAAGAACAAAAACGCAAAGAGGAAGAAGAACGTAGGAAAAGAGAAAGAGAAGAAAAGGAAAGGGTTGAGAATGAAAAAAGAATAGTAGAAGAACGAATTCGGAAACAACAGGAAGCAAATAGACTTGCCGAAGAAGCCAGAAAGAAAGAACAAGCAGAATTAGCAGAAAAGGAACGATTAGAGGTTCTATCTACTGAGCGAAAAGAAAATTGGTCTGATTTCAAACAAATATTGGACAACAATGGTATTCGATACCTATACCATTTTACGGATAGACGAAATATTCCATCCATTAAGCGGCATGGAGGTTTATTTTCTTGGCATTATTGCAAGAAAAACAATATAACTATTCCGTGTCAAGGTGGTGATTATGATTCACAAGAGTTAGATAAAAAATATGGTTTAGAAGACTATGTTCGTTTGAGCTTTTGTAATGACCATCCTATGGCTTATCGTTTACAACAATCGGGGAGCGATATAGTCATTCTAAAAATTGAAGTAGATGTTGCCTTATTAAAAGGTACACTGTTTTCCGATATTAATGCAGCAGATAAACTTCATACTCACGGAGGAGAATTAGATGATTTGAAAAGAGTTAATTTTAATGCTACTAAAAGGAATTATGTCCGTAAAGACGATGAAGATTTTAAGCCTCACCAGGCTGAAGTCATGGTAAAGACATTTGTCCCGAAGAAATATATTGTAAATCTTGATAATTTTTGAGTTATGATTTATATAGAAAGCAAAAAAAGGAAATTGGAAAAAATAAAGGAAGAATATCCTAATGCTGTAATACTGGATATTACCTCTAATTCAGAGACGCGATATGCAAAAATATTGAGTCCGTTTTATCCACATGGAAATATACCTATTCCTTTTACTGACGGATTAAAAGCAACCTGTGTCGAAGCGGTCTGGCAAGGACTAAAAGTCTTTGAAAATGCAGGCGTGGATTTTGCGACATTCAAAAATGATACAATGCGAGATTTAAAACGGACTGTACGAAAATATGGAATGCCCAAAGGACACAGCAAAGGAGCTTATAGTAAAGAGTTATTGGGATACTTTGAAGCGAGGATGCTTATCTATCTTCCAACGTATAAATGGGTGCTGGATAATGTTCCCGAAGTTCATCATGTAATAGAAAGAATAAAAGCGCAAAGCAAAATTCAAGATATTGTATTATTAGATTATAATACAAATATAGACTTTCGAGATATTTCAAAGCCATTGTCACACGCAGGTTTGGTAAAATTATACATTGACGGTAAATACCCCAATGGCATAGAGGATTACCAGCCAATGACACAGGAAGAAATGGATGCAAAGAAAGTTAGGGAGAAAGAACTAAAGAAAGAACTAAAACGTAGGGTAAAAGAACGCAAAAGCGCACAAAGCAAAAAACTGTTTGAAGAATAAGTTGAACAATTAGAATTTGTAAAGATGGAAATGATACAAGAATACATCGGTTTAATTATCGCAGTCATTGTTGTAACTGCTGTTATTGTATTTCAAATTCGTAGTTTCCTTAAAACAAAAGGAAAAATTAAAGAACTTGATAACTTGTTTGAAGATGTTGACACTCTGTCGCTAAAAGAAACGTCTATTACACCGAGTGTACTAAGGAATAAAGAATCTCTACAGAAATTTTTGCAAAGCATTCCACCACGCCATAATGATGAAAACGGTGATGAAAGCAAAGATTATACAGACTTATCACTTATTGTTTTTCAAGGTGGGAGTAAGTCTTCCAATAAGAAATTTAAAATGATTATCAATCGTACGAATGAGTACTTGTGCAAAAATACAGGGACAAGTGCTGATTTAGGGGTATTAGAAGATATCTGTGACAGTCAAAAAGAAACATTAGAGGATGAAATACAAAATAGCCTTAATGTTCCTCTATATTTGGGACTTGCAGGCACTTTTATAGGAATTATTACAGGATTATTAGGTGTTGATTTTGACCAAATTTTTGGTAACACGAATAACTTGAATGGATTACAGCATTTATTATACGGCATAGTTGCAGCTATGTGTGCAAGTTTATTAGGCTTAGGTTTTACCGTATATAATAGTGCTGTAACATATAAGGCTGCTGCAAGCAAATGTGACGACGGTAAAGGAGATTATATGAATTTCCTAAGACGTGAATTGATGCCATTATTATCAAATAGTATGGCTTCAAGCCTAAATTCATTAAAGGGAGTATTAGGACACTTTGTAGATAAATTTGGAAGAAATTTAGATGCTTATGCCGATTCTGCTGAATTATTAAACGACAATTTGGAGAAACAGCATTTAGTCTTAGCGGAAATAAACAAATTGAGTTTAACTCGAACCGCTAATAAAATTGCAGAAACCTTTATGCAATTAAAAGATTCAGCCGATTCATTAGCTGTTTTCCGTACATACCAAGAACAACTCAATTCGACAATAGCCAATGCATCAGGAGTTATAAATCAAATACAAACTTTAATTGGTAAATTCGAAAATTTCTCTACGGGACTTTCCATTGTTATAAGTAATCAGAATAAAACTGCCGAGCTTCAGCGAGAGTTTCAAGAAGCAATAACGACCCATTTCCCGACAGGTGCAGAAGCAAGGGAGATTTGGAGAAAGGAATTTGATTTGCTTATGTCTGAAGGGAAACACGTTTCTGAAAGTTTGTCAACACAACTTACAGCATCAACAGAATACATTCAGAATTTTGTCACAAACAACAAAGAGTTCTTTGATACATTTGATAAACTGAAAGAAGTGCTTGATACAATGGTACAATATACGCAAGTTCAAGCGGAATGTTATAAGGATATGAAAGGTGAAATCTTAAACTTGAGAACAGACTATCATAACGCTCAACTTGAAAATATAGAGTTAAACAAGTCTATTCTTAAGGCTATAGAAACAATGACAGAATCTATTAAGAGCTTAAAAGAAGAAAAATAATTATGTCAAGAAACAGAAATAATACTTTCTGGTTAAGTTATTCTGACCTCATGACAAGCCTATTTTTCATTATGCTTGTCCTGTTTATAGTATGTGTTGTTAAAATGAAAGGCATTAATGCCCAATTAGACAAAGAGGTCAATGCAAAAGAGGAACAGCTCAGAAAAATCGAAGAGCTAAATAACTCGATTAAAGAGATAGATAATAAGTATTTCGCATACGATGAGCAATTCAAGAGGCATACATTAAAAGACATTGAAGTCTCTTTTAATACATATAGTTCTAATATCCATGATATAGAGCAAGAACAACTTGAGAAGTTATTAAAAGCAGGTCAGGCAATCGTTCGTTTTATGAATAGTGCAAAAAGCAAAATTCCAGAAGCTCAATATATGCTTATCATAGAAGGACAATCGTCAAAAGATTATTATACAAGAAATTATGAGCTTAGCTATGAAAGAGCATTGTCTCTAATTAAATTCTGGTCAAGTAAAGGTATTGAGTTCGATTCACTTGGCAATTGTGAGGTCTTAATTTCGGGAAGTGGACAGTCAAGCAAATTTAGAGTTCAACCTGATGTTAGAGGAAATAAAGATAACCAACGATTTGTTATACACATAATCCCGAAACCCGGCATCATAGAATAATTGGAAAGTGGCAATAGGGAATCTTTATTGTGTCTGCTGAAAATTAGCTTCAAAAGTTTCCTATTGCCACTTTTTTCAGTAACTTTGCAATCTATACGAGTTGTATGGCGGAAATATACCGCAAATTACAGAATTTGAGACAGTTGCCAAGTCATTACCTCGTTCTTTGAGAAAAGTTCATAAGTGGCTTATTTCTAATTTATTCCTATCTATTATATCGGATTTTACCAAAAAAAGCTTGAAAATAATTTGGATACATAAAAGGAATACC
>ULWT01056880.1_pt1 | contig 10353 bp, 9 predicted proteins | sample 1960611 | NCBI WGS metagenome assembly ULWT01 (sample SAMEA4835819, study PRJEB28245) | human gut metagenome | biome: gut microbiome; material: fecal sample | place: Denmark | collected 2008
TCCGTATCATTCTGTGCCGCAACGATGCTGACCGTCATGCCATCCGTTACACGCAGCTTATGCGCATACATGACACGGCTGTCCTCATTTCCCACGACATTGTCATAATGGTGGTTTATACCGGTATAGATATTTCCATCCGGACCGGCATCAAGCGTCTGGTTCCAACCGTACTGTTTACATCCCGCTTTTAAATCATATGCCGCCACCGCTGTCAGGTCACTTTCCCCTCTGTTGCAGATATCCTGCCATGTAAGCGGTGCCGCTTTTGCACTGATTAATGCAGATGCCAGCATCACCGCCGCCAGTACTACCACAAATACGACCGCCGCCAGCGGCTTAAACCGTATCTTTTCTTTTTTCATCTTCATTGAACTTCCTCTCTTTCCATAAAAATCATCTGATTCTGCCTGCAATAAAAATATGACAGGCAGAAAAAATAAAAATCGAGGCAGAATATAAACTCTGCCTCGACTGCACGTTTAACTATTTCGTTTTCTTTTTCCCTTACATCATAAACCATGACATATACAGATTTAAAACACCGTCTTTGATATATGGACGGATATCATCTTCCTGTGGATTTCCTTTTACATGAATAAGCGTTCCATCCGCAAGAACTGATGAAGCTGTAATAATGTATCCTGATGTAAAGCCTTCATAATCATCCGGACACCAATAAGAAATATACACCGGCTCCGTAATATTGCCTTCCTTGTCTACCGGCACCGCAAGATATTCGATGTATCCGACCAGTCCGCTTGTATCAGGATTGCCTTCTGTAACCGCTCCCGTTCTGTCCCTGTCGTGGTGTACGACCTGAATCACGATGGTATCCATCACCTAACCGTTTCTGACTGCCTTGCCGTCTACCGTGCCGGAGTATTCTGTCGCTACCCTGCCGTTTACGACGTACCATGTATTCTCGCCGTCTGCGGCAAATCCGTTGTAGCCAAAATCAACCGTTCCGTTATTAAACTTCCATGTGCCATACTCGTTGCTGCATAAGCCGTTAAAGCCGAAGTTTACCGAACCGTTGTTGACTTTCCACCAGCCGTAGTCATTTAATGCCATACCGTCAAATGCGAAATCAATCGCACCGCCGTTAAAATACCACCATGTATTGGTTGCTTCATCGAAAACCAGTCCGTTTGCATTAAAATCAACTGAACCATTGGTAAACTTCCACCAGCCGTAGTCATTTAAGGCAATGCCATTATACCCGAAGTCCACGAATCCGTTATTGTATTTCCACCAGCCGTACTTATTTAATGCCATGCCGCTGTAAGTCCAGTCCACACAGCCGTTGTTTACGTACCACCAGCCATTTTCATTCTGAACCATGCCGGTATAGCCAAAATCAATTGTTCCGTTATTAATCTTCCACCAGCCATATTCGTTTAAGGCAATACCGTCATATTCGTAGTCAATCTGTCCGTTTTTGTAGCAGTGCCATGTATCCCCGTCAAGCACAAGGCTTTCATCGGAACTGTCCACATACTTCTGTACGGAATAATCGGATGCGTAAGTCTTTACCCCTCCTGCACCCAGTGCCGCCATTGCTACTGCCGCAGCTGTCATTCCGATGACTGCCGCCTTGTCTGCTTTCTTTAATAATGCTTTTAATCTTGTCATAAAATTTTCTCCCCTTTTTTAGCGTTGTATTTTATTATAATGGAACAGACCCCGCCTGTCTATCGATAAATTACCGTGCAGTATTAAATTTTCAAGGTGCTTTTATTTTTTTTTAATTTAATTCAATTAATCATTGCCAAAAATGATTTTTTGTTGTAAAATAATTGAGTTCGTACATGTAGCTCAGTGGATAGAGCGTTCGCCTCCGGAGCGAAAGGCCGTGGGTTCGACCCCCATCATGTACATCCATTTTACAGCGGCAGTGTTACTGCCGCTGTTTTTTGTTCTATCAGAAATTGATGTGTAATATTTCTTTAAATCCCCAATATCCTGCATAAATGCCGATTCTGTTTTAAATACCACACAGCATTCCGGCTGAAAAATCCGGTATTTAAAATGACATCGTAATAAATCCATCACTGCGGCGGTATATATACACTTTATCCGACAATACTTCTTCCCTTGATACGCCGTCAGTATTGACTTCCCGCACCATATCCTCCAGATTCATCGCATCGTAACGTGCCAGTTTGGGCAGCAGAATCACCTCATGAATGGAGGAGGGAAGAATATATAAGTCTGTCTGGAGCGTATCGGCAAACTTTTTCAAGACATCCTCATAAAAGATACACGCTGCGCCATTAAGCCTTGTATTATTGGTCAGCACATACATTTCTGCTGCCATAAGCAGTTCCTTTTCCATTTTTAAATCCTCTAATACCAGTCCTATCAGGGAAGACAGCGGATAAATCTGGCTCTGCAACAAGCCCGGCGTATTACTGACAGCAATTTCATGCACCTGCTGTTCTGTCACATGCCAGCCCTCCAGATGGTTGTTATATATTAATGCCGTTGCCGTTTCTCCTTCTGACTGGCTGAGCAGGCAATAATATACTACTGCAAGGTCTAATACCCTCTTATGCGGAATCTTTTTTAATAATTTTTCGTTCTTGGAATAATTAATGACTTTATATGCGATGGTTTGTTTCACCCTATCGAAATCCTGAAACCAGTCCGGACAAATTTGAATGTTATCTTTATTTTCATTATATATGTGAAGAATCTCTCTGACAATATCCTCTACCGTCCTGCCATTTTGATACTGTTTGTAAAACCCGTTCAGATAAATTGTCGGCGATATATGTTTTCCTTCTTCCATAATGACCAGACCGTCCAGTTCACAGCCATTATTTTTGATAACATGATTAATGCTTACAACACCTCCTCTGCCTGTTTCTTTTTTTGCATACTCCTGTACACACTGTAAAAAATCCCCGTACTCCATGTTACTCTCCTTTGCATAAAATATTAATTTAAATATACTTGAAAATTCAAGATATTCACAAATAAATAATGGATTATTCCGGACGTGCCGGCTGATTTATGGATTGCTCCATTGTTGAATTTTAAGAACCTTTTACACAAAATACTGCCTGTGAAAAAGGATTATTGAAAATCTGTTATTAGTATATGCTATCTTTTAATATTTGTCAACTAATATTTTTTTGTTATGAATAAGCATTTACATTCCTGCCGGAAGCGATTATAATTTCTAACATATACTACAGCAAGGAGAACCATATGCTTACTTACTCTTTTGATAATACCGGCTCTGACAGCCTTTACGAACATTTATACAAATGTATTAAAAATGATATATTATCCGGTGAACTTGCACCGGATTACAAACTGCCTTCCAAACGCTCTTTTGCCAAAAATCTCGGCATCAGCACCATTACCGTTGAAAATGCATATGCCCAGTTAATTGCCGAAGGATACATCTATTCCCTGCCCAAAAAAGGCTACTATGTGACCGATATTGCGGCTGTAGGACAGCCTGTTTTTGCTGCTTCCTATTCACATTCACAGCCTGAAAATACGAATTTTTTGTCTGCCGCCCATACATCTTTAACATTTTCAAAACAACCTGATGCAGATACTTCTTATCAGATTGACTTTTCGACCAATCACGCAAGCGGCGCCAATTTTCCGTTTTATACATGGGCAAAGCTGATGAAGGAAGTCATGTCTGACTGCAGCAGCGAATTGCTGACCCCTTCTCCTGCTGCCGGCATTTTAGAACTGCGTGAAGCCATAGCACGGCATTTGTCCGATTTCCGCGGCATGAAAGTCCTGCCGGAACAGATTATTGTCGGTGCCGGTACGGAATACCTGTACGGTCTTTTAATCCAGCTTTTCGGAACAGATCAGACCTTTGCCGTTGAAGACCCCGGATACAGCAAAATCCGCATGATTTATGAAAGCCACGGCGTAGACTGTCTGTGTCTTCCTTTGGATAATGAAGGAATTCATATGGCGGCGCTTTCTGCCTGCAATGCGGACATTTTACATTTATCGCCGTCACACCACTATCCGACCGGTATCGTAACCCCGGTCAGCCGCCGCTACGAACTGTTAGGCTGGGCTTCCAAAGAGCCTTCCAGATACATCATTGAAGACGATTATGACAGTGAATTCCGCCTGCTTGGCAAACCGATTCCGTCATTGCAAAGCATTGATGTGATGAATAAGGTTATTTATATGAATACCTTTACCAAAAGTCTCGCACCGACAATCCGTATCAGTTACATGGTTCTGCCGCTCCCGTTAATGGAGCAGTTTAACCGGCGGCTTGGCTTTTATTCCTGTACGGTATCGAATTTTGAACAGTACACGCTGGCGCGCTTTATCCGTGAAGGACATTTTGAAAAGCATATCAACCGTATGCGCATTTATTACCGCAATCAGCGCGACTTTCTAATCTCTGCCATTAAAAAAAGCCCGCTGGATGCACTTGTAACTATTCAGGAAAAGGATGCCGGTCTGCATTTCCTGATGAAAGTAGATACGTCTATGAGTGATGAACAGCTTACACAAAAAGCAAAAGAGGCAGGTCTTAAAATCACCTGCCTCTCCCAGTATTATTTTCATCGGGACATTGCCGTAAACCACACGCTCGTTATTAATTATTCTGCCTTAAAGACAGATACGATTGCCAAAGCTGTTGAACTGCTGTACCAATGCCTTATTTAAGTTTTTCAAGCACTTCAAGAATCAGCTTCCATGTTCTTTCTACAGATGCAATATCAAGATGTTCATTTGTTGTATGAATATCCAAAATATTCGGACCGAATGAAATGCAATCCAGTCCCGGAATCTTTTCAGAGAACAGTCCACATTCCACGCCTGCGTGAATTGTCTGAATCAGCGGTTTTTCATGATAAAGTTCTTCATAAACCTCACAGATAATCTCGCGCAGCTTGGAATCCTTCTTATATTCCCATGCCGGATAAGGACCGTCTATTGTACAGCTTCCACCTAAAAATTCAGTCAGGCTGTACAGCTTTTCAATGAGCCATTCTTTTTCGGAACCTACACTGCTTCTTACAGAATAACACAATCTGACACAGTCTTGCGTTTCCTTAATAATACCCAGATTTAAAGACGTCTGTACCAGTCCCTTAATATCATTGCTCATCTTTACAACACCGTATGGCAGATGTACCAGTGCAAGCATTAACTTCATCGTGCAGGATGGGTGATATACGAGCGTTTCTTTTTCTTCATTATCTTCTGTTATCACAATCTGCATATCCGGGTCGGTTACTTCGTATTCACGCTTTAACGTTGCCGTAATCTTTTCCATAGTTTCTGTAAATGTCTGCGCATCCGACGGCTGGATTAATAATTCCAGTTTACCGACCTTTGCAATCGCATTATCTTTTTCACCGCCGGAAATTGATGTCACAAAGAAAGACATTTCATTGTTTAATTCCATTAAAATTCTGCCCATTAAGACATTCGTATTGGCACGCTGGCAGATGATTTCCGTACCGGAATGTCCGCCGGTAAATCCTTTTAAAGTGAGTGTACGTCTGACACCGGTTTCTGTACCTTTTGTCACAGGAATGTCACAGCGTACGGAAGCACCGCCCGCACAGCCTGCTAAGAAAATACCTTCATCTTCGGAATCCATATTCAGCATGATTTTTCCATTTAAATCAGAAAGGTCGATTGCCGCAGCACCCAGCATACCGATTTCTTCATCAACAGTAAATACGGCTTCCAGCGGCGGGTGTGGAATATCCGTAGACGCTAACAGGGCAAGGCTGTATGCAACCGCAATACCGTCATCTCCACCGAGTGAAGTCTGTTTTGCAGATAAATATCCGTCCTGAATCTCTAAATCCAGTCCTTCTTTTTCCATATCCTTTATACAGTCTTCTTCTTTTACCGCAACCATATCAATATGTCCCTGCAAAATAACTGCCGGGCTGTTTTCATATCCTGACGTACCGTCTTTCCAGATAATTACATTCAGACTTTCATCCTGTCTGTATTTTAATCCGTGCTGTTTTGCAAAATCAACACAATAATCACTAATCTGCTTTACATTTCCTGAACCGTGTGGAATCTTACAAATTTCTTTAAAATAATGAAATACTTCTTTTGGCTCTAACTGTTCTAATGTCATATAACTCTCCATTCCGCAGACATTGAAAATCCAATCTCCTTGCCACACCCGCCCCAAAGAACGGATTACAAAAAAGCCCTTTTACTGTAATGTCTGCAACATCATCATTTTATAAAATGCATTTTACCACTGCATTTCGTTACTAGTATAGTGCAAATGTCTTATTTTATCAACTCTTATTCATACACTTTTTCACCGCTTAAAAACTTATTTAAAATATCCGCCAGCGGCTCCATGGCATTTTTAACTTCTTCTACCGTATTGGTCTGTGCCCCGGCTTCAATCAGCATGGAACGTCCCCGCTCATGCAGACAGTAACGGTATGCGTTGACATAAATATTTCTCAGAAAATCCGGATAATAAGCCTTTCCAATCAGCTGCATCTGAAGGCTCATCGCCAGATTGTCATCACGATACGGATTGTACAGATAGCCGATATCCCCATTGACACGACTGTAACTTAAACCGTTAAAAAACATAATTTTAGCCATTTTTTTGCCATCAACTTCCGTTAAAAGATGCGTGGTTTCCGCCACACCGTCCCGGTGCAGATCAATCACAACCTCTATCGACGGATTTTCCTGCAAAATCTTTGCAATACCTTCTTCCGCATATGTATACGCCTTGCTTCTGTCAAGCTTACCGTCAACATAATCGTAAACACTCGTATCATGAATCACCTGATAACCGTACTTTTGTGTCAGCAGTTCCGTCAGATAGTCGCCCACCCCCACAATCGTTGTTGTGGGGTCACCTGCCACGGAATCTGCAAATGTTTCCTGCGAATGGGTATGGAAAATCAAAATCTGCGGCTTGGTGACATCCTTTGTAATAGACAAATCTTTATTTAAAAATTCTTCCGGTCTTAAAATATTTTCTGTCAACGATGTAATGCTTGTTACCGTATAGAATTTGGAAACAAACGAAAAATCACATAGCTGGGCTTTAGAAAATACCGTACCTGTTACCGTATTTCTTGAAATAACCTGGCGGGCATCCGCATTTTCTCCCTTCTGTGCCTGTGTGTCTGCATTTTGCGCACTGTTATCCGGCTGTGCCGCATTTGAAGTATTTTCCTGCGATGGTACTGTCCGGTCTGTCTGCTCAGCTGAGATTTGCACATCCGCAGCATTTTCGGAAGATTTACCGGAAGTATTTTCCGAATCCTGCGCCGGATTTCCCTGTGCAATGCCATCCGCCGCAGTGTAAACCGCTCCTGTATTTTCATTTGCCATTAAATACTCATTAATAGGACAAATATCATTGATTACATTTTCAAAAAATGTGAAATCGTCATTGTCCACATTTTTAATATAGGCATAGGACGGTACACCGGTCTGTAACAGCAGTTCTTTACAGACCTCTGTAAGAACCGTCTTCATATTTGTCTTATTCCAGAAAATCAAAACACTATACACCGCACAAAATATTACGATAACCCCTGTAAGCCTGTACTTATTTTTATTCATATTAATACCCATTTCTGAGCGACTTGTCGCGAAGATGCGATGAGAAATTCGCGTAGGCGATTTCTCATCTGCAATCATGGCTATTTGTTTTCGCTCAAAAACAAATAGTGGTGTGAAAAATAAGCGCATCAGCGTTATTTTTCACACTAACTCCGGCTGTTTAATTAAACCCTCTTTCAGGTTCAACACTATCCTATTCTGTTCTGCCGCCGGATATACCTTTAAATTCCAACCATCTGCAAATCTTCACACGCCATATCAATCGCTTTTGCAAGAATATGCCCGATTGCCTTAATATTGGCATCAATATCTTTGGGTGTCACATACATATTGACCATTTCCGGTGAAATAACCTCCCGTATCAATTCATATTTTTCCCGTGGGGAATATTCTGAAAAAATACGGCTGACAGACTTTAATTCTTTCGACTGTGCAATCGCTTTTAAAAAATTTTCCATCGTATCATTGACAATTGTCGGGGCATCCACCACGGTCGGCACTCCGATTGCAAGCACAGGCACACCGACAACATCTTCCGTAATGCCAACACGGTGATTGCCGACACCGGACCCCGGATGAATTCCCTGACTGGATAACTGGATTGTCGTATTTAAGCGGCTGCTGTCACGCGCTGCCAGCGAATCAATTGCAATTAAAACATCAGGCTTTAACTGCTGCACCACGCCACGCACCAGTTCCGCCGTTTCCATGCCGGTCTGTGCCATAACACCCGGTGCCAGTCCCGCCACTGCAACTTGTATACCGGCTTCCTTTGCATAATGGCGGTTAATTTCAATATTTTTTACAACATCCGGTCCGAGTGCATCGGCTGTCACATCAGCATTGCCAAGTCCCAGCACCAAAACAGTCGCTTTTTCTTTTTCGCGGATATACCCTGACAAGAGTTCTTCGAGATTTTTAGCAAGAATAACTGCCGTGCGCTGGCTGTATTCATCATCGGTTGTTCCCAGCTTTCCGGCTTCAATTGTAATATACTTTCCTTCCGGACGGTGCAGTGCCTTGACACCTTCTTTCCCGGTAATTTCAAGCACCGTGACCTTAATCCCTGTTTTATTATCCTTCATTTCATTTATAATAACACCTTTTAATCTTCCCTTTTCCCTATTAACCTGCTCATTGACCTCTAATGCAAGGTCTGTTCTGATTTCAAATACATTTTTCATTTTTAACTGCCCTCCATTTTCTAATCTCACAAAGTGGCAGTTTCATGTTCAGTTTTTTATCTGCCATTAGAAGTTAATACTAGTATGTGTCGTATCTTTTTAAAAATCCGTTAAAAAAATGGAAAATTTTATTGACATCCTCTCCCCTTACCGCTATAATACAGTAGTATGTTTACATTAGAACGTCCGTGTCCGGATTTAATGCAAAACAGATTAATCTTTTAAATATAATTTTTTTGGAGGTGTACGGATTGGCTAACATCAAATCTGCTAAGAAGAGAGTTTTAACAAGTCAGATCAGAGCTGATAGAAATAAGGCTGTTAAGTCTAGAGTTAAGACTTATGTAAAGAAGGTTGACGCTGCTGTTGCTGCAGGCGATAAGGCTGCTGCTGAAGCTGCATTACCAGTTGCTATCGGCGAAATTTCTAAGGCTGCTTCTAAGGGTATCTACCACAAGAACACAGCTGCAAGAAAGGTTTCCCGCATTACAAAAGCTGTAAACGCTATGGCTTAATTTTATAATGTATTTTAAAGAAGCAGATGTTGTCACCCACTCACATCTGCTTCTTTTTTACTTTTGGCTGTATTTTATAATCATCAGTTCAACACCAAGCTTATCTTCTATTTTACCGGTCTTTACCGTTTCCTCTGTTTCCGCAAAATCCCGGAGTGCTTCTTTTATCTGTGCGCTTTCAAAATATTTTGCCTGTGCGGCATATTTGCCGACAATAAACGGTGCAACCCCCATTTCTCTTGCAATCTGCGCATTGGCATTGCCACGCATTAATGATTCCTTGACCTGCAAAATGCCGTTAAACTGTCTTGCAAGCAGATATAAAATACGCATCGGCGGTTCTTTTAACAGCAGTAAATCATAGTATAACTCCAATGCCTGCTTCTGCTTTTTGGTTGCAATCGCCGTAATCATATCAAAAATACGGCTCGTGGTCTGTGTTGTACATACGGCTTCAACATCCTCCGCGGTTATCTGCGGTCTGTCGATACAGTATGAGACCAGTTTTTCGACCTCTGCATAGATTAAATCCATGCCTGCGCCGGTTTTGGACAGCAGCAAATCGACCGCCGGACGGTCAATGGTCTTCCCTTCGTTTTTTAAAAGGGTTACAATCCACTGCACAAGTACGGAAGTGCTCTGCTGTTTCATTTCACAGATATATCCTGCCGTGCCGACTGCCTTGTATACTTTATTTCGCTTATCAACTTCCGATTCAACAAAAACAAAAATAAGATAATCCGGCATATTTTTTATAAAATCTGCCAGTTCTTCCTGTGAAGATTTAAAAAAGCCGCTGTTTTCAATGACAATTAACCGCTTCTCTGCAAAAAACGGCAGTGTATTTGCCATATCTATCACTTCTTTTACCACGATTTTATTTCCCTCAAAATAAGAATAATTCATGGTATCGTCCCCGCTGATTGCCTTTTTTAACTTATCACGGTATTGCTTTTTTAAATATTCCTCCTCACCGTATAAAAGATATACGCTCTGAAACTCCCCTGTTTTAATCTGTTCATTAATTACTTTCACAATAATCTCCATTCCGCAGGCATTTTAATGCCGGAGGAATC
>ULWT01000843.1_pt1 | contig 10328 bp, 7 predicted proteins | sample 1960611 | NCBI WGS metagenome assembly ULWT01 (sample SAMEA4835819, study PRJEB28245) | human gut metagenome | biome: gut microbiome; material: fecal sample | place: Denmark | collected 2008
CATAGAGAAAACGCAAGCCGTTCACGGGTGGTTGTCCACCTATGAACGGCTTGTAAATTCTCAAAATTTTTTTAGTCCCTACTTGACACAAGAAGACCTGAGCCGTCTCGGAAGGGATTATCTGAAGGTGGGATACTACACAGAGATAGCATTCCCGGAGGCGGATGTGCGGTTCATTGCCATAAACAACGGCGTGGACAGCGCAAGCCAGACCGAGAGCGATTTCACCCCGTTCCTCAACATCATGAACGAGTTCTACGCCAAGGATACGAGCAAGAAAATCCGTGCCGTATTCAAGGCAAAGGGCCAGGCTGGAAAGCCGCTCTGCACGAATCCGCCTTACGGCTATCTGAAAGACCCTGAGGACAATATGCACTGGATCGTGGACGAGGAGGCCGCAAAGGTGGTGCAGACGATTTTCGATTTATGCATGAAGGGCTATGGCCCCTCACAGATCGCACAGGAGTTGCACGAGCGGCAGATACCCGTTCCTACGGCGCACTTGCAATCCATCGGTGTGAAAACGCCCGGAAAGGTGCCGGATGACATCTATGCGTGGTCTCCTCGGTCCGCAGTGGATATCCTCGATAAGCAGGAGAATCTGGGCCACACGGTGAACTTCAAGACCCATAAAAAGTCCTTCAAAATCAAGAAGAAGTTCAACAACGATCCTTCTGAATGGGCTGTGTTCGAGAACACCCACGAGGCCATTATCGAGCAAGGCGTCTTCGATGCCGTAAAACGCATACGGGACGGACGCAGACGGGTGGACCGCCTCGGTGCCATGCCGATGCTCTCCGGAATGCTGTTCTGTGCCGATTGCGGAGCGAAACTGTATCAGGTCAGGGGCAAAGACCGGCCACACGAAAAAGAGTACTTCGTATGCGCCAGCTACCGAAAGGTCAAAGGCGGATGCAGTTCCCATCAGATCCGGAATGTGGTGATTGAGCAGCTTCTCCTCGATGACCTACAGCGAGTCACGAATTATGCCCGGAACCACGAGGCGGAGTTCATACAGCTGGTTACCAAGAGTTCTGAAAAGGCTCTCGAAAAGGAGATCAGGGACAGCCGCCGTGAGTATGACGAGGCCAAGGCTCGGATTACCAAACTGGATACCCTGATTCAGCGAATTTACGAAGACAACGTGTAAGGCAAGATCAGCGATGAGCGGTTTGCGAAAATGTCGGCTACATACGAGGCGGAGCAAGCTCAACTGACCGAACGGGCCGCCGAGCTGGAAAAGCTTCTGTCCGATGCACGGCAGAAAGCCATCAACGCAGATTATTTCCTTTCGCTGGTACGCAAGTACACGGACATTCAGGAACTGGACGCACAGATCATCCGGGAATTCGTGGAGAAAATTCTGGTCTTCAAAACCGAAAAGGTCGATGGCCGGAGGGTACAGAGAATCCGTATTATCTACAATTGCATCGGGGCAATAGACATCCCCGAACAGGACGAAAAAACGGCATAGCCGCATTTCACGACTATGCCGATTCTTTCAGGGAAAATCAAATCCCTAATGTAGGACCCCTTCTGCACTCCCCTTGTTTTAGTCGCCTATTCCCAATATCGCAGTTCCGTGTTTTACGCACCTTCGTTAGCATTCTTATACTGACAGTTTAACCTTTAGACAGCTTGTTAGCGAAAGATCATTTGGTACCGACCGCCACCTGCAATTTCTTTCAAAAGGCATCTACAAAATCATCCCGAAGTGCTTCAGTGCCTCCGTAATTGCCTTTTCCTTCTCCGGTGGGCATTGCGGCTGTTTGGCGTTTTCAGACTTCGGCTTGTTATAGTTCTCGCGCTCAATGATGCCGTACTTCTGCTTCACCTGTGCGATATACAAGCTGCTAACCTTCAAGCTGGTATGCTCCAGCACGTATTCTTTGATTTTCTGGTAGGTGGCTTTCTTTTCCGCATCGGTCAAATCCAGCTCATCCATATCCAACTCAACTTCAATATGCTGAGTCGATTTCAGTTTGGACAATAAGCATACCGTCTCCACATGCCTTGGGACAATGGGGTTGATAAAAAGGCACATATTAACGATGTTGCCGCAACTATCATCAAAAAGCCTATGCCGTTGACCACTTGCGATGGAGCGGCTGTGATAATTCTATGGTCTCGGCAGACCAGAGTTTAGAACATATTTTTTATGATTGTCGATGCAATATTTTTGCCCTCTCTGTGGTCACTTGCCGTTTTAGAAACCGTGGTTTTGTATCTGCCATCTCCGTAGTAAGTAAGCCGATAATGTTTGCCATCTTCAGTAATGGTAAATCCCAGATCCATTAACGCTTGTCGTAAAGTTCCGCTCATCGTCCTATAGTCTTTAAGAAGAATCTTTACTGAATTTGCTCGTTTTTCAGCTGTTCCTTCAAACCCATTTTTTTGGATGATGTCCGACAGCACATCATGCCTCCTCGATTTAGGCGCTGTGTTTTTCAGCTTTTCGTCAACAGCTTCTAAGATCATTTCCTTGATTTCTCCCGGGAAAAACTCGTCCTCAACACCGAGATAGATAACTGCAACATCTTCTGTCGAGTCAAGCTTTGCTTTTAACCCTTGATTTTCATATGATAAGGCATCATTCGCTTTTGTTAGTTGCTCCACCTGCTGTTGAAGTTTTTTAATATCGTCATCGAAATATGCGATTAGTTCATCCGCGTCATTAAGCGCCTTTGCTTTCTCCAACTCTGCAGCAAGCCGTTCCTCTTTTTGACTGCTATATCTGTCACGTAATAATGCGTTACTTACGCCCGTCCAGGTGTAGAGAGTATCTACCATTTGAGAGTTACTATACTGTATCACGCTTCGTATAACCCTCTCCATCAATATATCGTCACTGCCCTCATAAGCACGATAGAGGAACTTCTTGTGTCCTACTGCTTGATTAGGGTAATAGATACCGATTGCGCCATAGTATTCATTCTTATCATCGCACTCACGCCTTAATCGGTTGTTAAGCCAGCCTTCTTTTTGAACAAGAACATGGGCGACGCCTTTGAGACGGCTGGCAATCCACTTAACATCAACAGGATCTTCTCCGAAAAATGTTTTAGAAATATACACTACGGGCAAACGATAATGGCTGACTCCGTTAATGACATCCACCAGAATATCTAAATTATCCTTATCGATAATGACCGGTCTGTTGGATACAGGCAAATTGCCATCATCCCTTATATAGCCTTTTTCAACCAGAAGTGAAATAAAGTGCGGAGTTGAGAACCCGGATTCTACGGTAAGCGCAGATTCAAGATAACTTCTATCCAGCCGAACGGACATTTTCATGTCATTAAAGTTCATGACATAGTCTGTATCCCAAACAACACCGTCAGATTCGGTTTTCTCATAGCGAACAGCAATAATATTCTGATTGCGATATTCTTCTATGGCGAGCCATAGGGAATCATCCCCGTATCGAATGTTTCTTTCTCCATTCCACACTATGCCTGGGATGACATTTTCTTTATGAGGGCTGCCTTGATTCCATTCAATGGAAAGCCGAATGAAATCATCTTTGCTCATAGACTCGTTGATATTGAGGACAGTAGAAAACAACAGCATTTTTTAGTTCTCCTCTTCTTTGTGCTTTGTCATCATTGGTTCGACATACGATTTGAGTATGGTGCTTGTATCAGGAGCAGATAATTGCTTTCCTTTTTCCGAAAGGGCCTTACTCTTTTGCAGGTCTTTTTTTACACCAAAGCCATGTTCATAACACTGAGACAGAATCATTGTAGCATTAAGGTCACCAAGCCTATCTCCCTCAACTAAGTAATGAATAGCCATTTTGTCATTTTCTTCAACACCTTCTCCTGTTAAAAACATGTATCCCAACTGACCAGCTACAAACCCTTGGGGAAGAATGGAATAGCTTCTTTCAAAGCATTCATACGCTTTTTTCAAATCTTTACCGTAGTTTTTTTCGCCAATGCCGTTATAATACAAGGCTCCAAGTTGATAGTGAGTGAAGGCATTATCCGATTTCAATCCAGCATTGTAATACATGGGAATGATATCCCTTGAAAAACCATCTGCCAAAGAATCCGGAACAAGTCCAGTATTTAAAACAAAGGCCAGGTATCCAGCCGGCTCTACCACGTCATCTCTAAGCCATAAAGATTTTTGAAAATGCCTTGCACTATCTACATAATCATCTTTATAAAACAGTTCGGTACAGCCAATCAGCGCATGAGTCTCATAGTGTTCAACATCTTGTATTAGGGCGGTATAATCCTGGAGATTTGTCCCTGTTCTTCGCAAGTCCTCCGTAAACTGATAAAACATTTTGGCGCCAGGCCAGTAGCCGTTGTCAGCAGCTTTTTTGAAGTAGCCAAGAGAATCAACTAATGTGCCAATATCCTTGGGATTTTTTGATAAAATATACCAGCCAAATTCAACTATGGCTGCAGAGTCATTCTCTTTTACCAGTTGGAGAACAGCATGGATATGTTCCTTTACCCATTTGTTAAGCAGGGGTTCGCTATCCTCATATTTCAATAAGCCGTATTGATATGTTGATAGGATATCTCCAAGTGACATGCCTTTTCGCCAATATTCAAGCGCTTCTGACTTATTGCCGACAATATGACCATATCCCTCGGCATAATATTCTCCAAGATAGTAGTATGCCCTTGCGCAGTTATTATCAGCGGCTTTTTTGAAAAGCGGATAAGCATCTATGAGCTTGCCTTTCACAAATAAACTCTCAGCTTCAGCATATGTTTGCTGGGATTTTTCATCTACAATCTGCTTTACAGATGTGATCTGCGGAGAAGTCGGTGTTCTATAGATCAGCGCATTAGTGATAGCGTCAACCCGTGATTCAAGAGTGTCGACTTTTCCGCTTAGTGAGATATAACCTTTGTTGAGAGCCAAAATTTCTTGACCATAAATCAGTGAAATTTTCTCGCTAACACAATGACGTTCATAAAGGATGCCTACGGCCTTTGATACATACACCCCCAACTTTTCATGGTTACGTTTCAAATCCTCTTTTGTTGCTTTATTGATACCCGTAACCGTTTTTGCCATTCTCTGAAACCAGTTCTGGCTCTGAAGTATTTCGAATTTAGAATCGGTATCCTTCATCAGTTCAACCATTCCTGCCAGAACTGAATCTGCCTCATCCATTGGCAAAGAAGCGTAGTATTCAAAATCATTTAATGCCTGTTCCGTAAGAACGCCTACGGCCAGTTCATTCATTTTATGCTGCTGTGAAATGAAACCGTTTATAAAAATACTATATTGGTTTGTTGCAGAATCCATTTTATAAGCAAGGGAGCCACAGAATTCTGTCAAATCACGATAATAAGTCGCTTCATGTAATATCTTGAGATAATCACCACGCGCGAACGCTGGTGCGACTACCTTATCCACTGCAGCAGTAATCACAAAAGAAACAGGAATGGTTACAAGACTTGAAATTCCAGCTTTGGTAACAGCGGCGGTAACGGGAATCATCATGCCAGATGAAAAAACGGCAGTAGTTCCGGAATTTCCACCACTTTTCATGATTTCTTTTATATACTGTTGACCACTAATTTTCCCTTCCTTATACCTTCTGTACGAAACAATAGTCTCTACACTGGCATTCACAACAAATCCAAGTATTCCGGATTTAGCTACAGTGATTCCGACATTCTTAACTGTATAATTAGGATTGGCTTTCCCGGATGTCATTTCTTCCAAACGAGAATCACGCGCTGCCTGTATCGAATCATTATCCCCGAATGAAATAACTTTATCATATCCAAGGTCTGAAACTTGTTCTACTTTTTCCGCATTAGTAACAACAGCCATATCTTTAGGTGTGTTTTTTAGATGCGGAGTGTTCTTGCTTGTATAAGCCTTTAACTGATATTCTGTATCAGTTCCAGAGATGAGGTCGTGTGCGGTTATATCACTTCCTGGGCGATTTGCCACATCACCGGCATCAAATGTTTTGAAAAGGTTCTTGAAAGATCTCCGTTGCGCAGACATCCAATCCCATTCATATCCTTTTCCTTGAACAACCTTTTTGGCCCAGTTCTGCTGTCCTATAGTTCCAGACATATATGCCTGCATTGCATCAGGTGAAGAGAAATGCCCACTTTTAGCATAATTACGATTCATCCAGTCCCAGAATTCCACGGAATTTACTAACGCGCCACTTTCTCCAGCCGAAGGACCCATTGATGCCAACCGAGTAAAATTTTCCTGTGCTAATAGTTGGCTTGTTTCGTCCATCATGGATAATACTTCATCTGCAGTATAGATAATGGCCTGTGAATTAGTGTTGTTTTTAGTGTTCTTGCCCTTATTCTTCTTTTTCTTGTTCCCGCTACTCATGACACACTTAACCCTCCCGTCTCACATACGTGATCTGGATATCGTATCCCAGCTTTTCAAGCATATCCACGAACACCTTGTTTACGATGCCGCCCTTCTTGTTTATAAGCCTACTGATGTACGGAGCGGAAGTACCGACCATCTCCGCAAGCTGCGCCTGGGTGACGCGTTCTTCCAGGCATTTGACCTTTACGTCTATATCAAAATCATTCTTTACCATAACGCGCCTCGCTTCCAGTGAAATATGATTGCACTTACAAGATAATTTATTATACCACAAGTTTATGTATTTTTCAAGGTGCACAGGCAAAATAGTCAAGAGGCACGTGCAAAATAGTCAAAAGGCGCGGAACATTAAACTGTTACCGGAACAATGCGGCCGCGATTAGCGGAACAATAGAAAAAGACGCCCAGACAGTTCCGAGCGCCTGCTTTTCCAAGATTGCAACTCTGGACGCTATTTAACATTGCAGTTTGCGGGCCGTTTGCAGCTTTGAAGGAGCGGCAAAACCTTTATTCAAGCCGTTTCTGCGATTCTCCTATAACGGACATTGCTCAAAACCTGCACACCCAGATTGCAATGTTATTCTTGCAGCCTTGCTTGATCTCATGCATCCACGTCTATTGCAAGACCCGATTTGAATTCTACTGTGATCCTGTCATCATGAATGGCGACCTTTCCGATCATACTGCGGACGAGAGCGTCGCTGTATTCCGCCTCGCCGGTCTGTTCCTCGATGAATCGAATCATAGCCTTTATTCTGTCGATCTTGTCTTTTTTCAAAGCCGCCTGCGTGAGAACGTCCTGCCGCCTTTCGCGCAGAGAAACAATCCTTTCTCCGATCTCCTGTATACGGACTTCATCCTTGCCGGCATCGAGAAGATCCATCTGACTCTTGCGAATCATATTGTCAATGACCTCGATCTCTTCATCGACGTCGCAGCCGACAACCGACTCGATATTCTCCTTCAGCACCGGAATGATGTCGTCCCTGTTGGCATAGGTCATGTTCACGGCTGAGGCAATGGCGGCATGCAGTTCCTCCTCCGGCACGCTTCTTCCGACGCATTCCTCTCCGGGGGTCAGTCTGCTGACGCACCGCCATACCACGGGCTTCGTGTCGCCGACGTACCAGGTGACACGCCTGTAGATGTTGCCGCAGTGACCGCAGGCCACATTGCCGGAAAGTGCGTATTTTGAACTGTACATACGCTTTTTGCCGCCCTTGTACAGAGCGGAGCGCCTTGCCAGCTCTTCCTGCACCAGAAGGAATGTCTCCTTGTCGATGATGGCTTCGTGACAGCCCTCCACATAGTATTTCGGCATCGCACCGTCGTTCATGCTGCGCTTTTTGTCGAGAACGCTGACCGTATAGGTCTTCTGAAGAAGCGCGTCGCCGATGTATTTTTCGTTTGTTAAGATCTGCCGGATGTTCGTCTCATGCCAGCGGGCGTGCTTCGCGCCGTTGAGGATGCCGTCGGCTTCAAGCCCTCGCCGTATTTTTACAAAACTCGCGCCTTCCAGGTATTCGCGGTAAATGCGCCTGACCACCTCGGCCTCCTCCGGTACGATGATGAGCTTTCCGTTTTCATCCTTCGTGTAGCCGAGAAACCAGTTGTGGTTGACCTGAACTTTCCCTTGCTGATTGCGGAACTGGATGCCGAGACGGACGTTCGCCGACAGGGACTCTGATTCCTGCTGCGCAAGCGCTGCCATGATGGTCATAAGCACCTCACCCTTGGCGTCGAGCGTGTTGATGTTCTCCTTCTCGAAGAATACGGCTATATTCATTCCCTTCAGCTTCCGCGTGTACTTGAGGCAGTCCACCGTGTTGCGGGAGAATCGGCTGATCGACTTCGTGATAATCATGTCGATGCGACCCGCCTCGCAGTCGGCTATCATGCGGTTGAAAGCCTCGCGCTTCGCTGTGCGCGTGCCGGAGATGCCGTTGTCCGCGTACACCTCGACCATTTCCCATTCAGGGTTGCCGTTGATGTAAGAGGTGTAATGCGCCACCTGCGTTTCGTAGCTTGATTCCTGTTCTTCAAACTCTGTGGAAACGCGGCAGTAGGCTGCGACGCGCACCTTCTGTTTTTTCTCCGCCGGCTTCTGCGTTCCCACAGTTTTTACCGCCGGAATGAATGTGATGTTCTGAGCCATTGCCATTTATTCGTTCACCTTGCCTTCTATCCGACCGTATGCGTACTCAGCCTGCGTGATAGGGTCGGTAAATTTCTGTGCTGCCTTTTTTGTTCTGAACTCCGTGAATATAACGGGAACGGGCTTTTCCTTTGGCGGAATGTTGTCTCTGCCGAGCTTTTTCTCCCGCTTCAGCCGTTCCGCCTCCACGGCATTGAACGTATCGTCATCGATGATCCGGGGGTAAATGTCGTCCCCAAGATACCGTTTATTGTGAAGCAGACGCTTGATCATGCTGTGAGTCGCTTTGATGCCTGCCACCTCGGCGGCATTTTCGTACGACATTCCGAGAAGGTATGCCGAGTAGAGCGCGGCAAGCCTCGCGGCCTCCATATCGTGTACTTTCGGTCTGCCGTCAACGATCACATATCCGAACGGTGTGTGTTCCATAGCCTCATATCCTTTCCCGGAAGACGGGGCCGCACTTCATGGCGAATCCGACTTCCTTTCTGCTGAAAATAATGACGCGGTCAACATGCTTTGTGAAAACCTCATCGGAAAATGCCGTCAGCAGTTCCGCCTTTGCAGTGTACCGCAGCAGCTCGTTCAGCGCTCTCTGACGGTCGGAATCAAGATTGGGGTCTCCCTCAATACCTGCCCGAACCGTGTGCAGTTCCTTTTCCTTCCGCGCCAGTTCATCCAGTTCTTCGCGATAGACGGCTGCGTCAAGCAGCCCCTTGGCAAAGAACTTGTCCGCCGCCTGCCTGCGTTCCGCAACAGCGTCCAGTTCCGTGTTTATTTCCGCAAGGCGGTCAATAATCTCTTTGTCCCCGCCGCCGAGCAGTCTGCCGGACATAGGAAGAAGCACGGCATCCCGTCCGTAGATCAGCTTGTTCATCATATTCACGAACGCAGCTTCGACCATATCAGCCCGGACCGGAAGTTGCCTGCACTTTTTGCTTTCTCTGGCATGCGTTTCGCATCCGTACCAGATGTCCCCGTAGATCTTCTTCCGTTTACATTTCCCGCCGCATTCGCCGCAGAATATCTTTCCGGAAAGAGCGTATCTTACAGAGTATTTTCCGCTGTTTCTCACCACGCCTTTTTCCTTCGCGTTGTTGTCCACGGCGGTATTCGCCGCCAGAAAAACCTCCTCGCTGACGATGGGGTCGTGATGGCCCTCGATGCGGTACATGCCGCGTTCTCCGTGGTTTACATGAGAATTGAACTGATCGTCCTTGTATGTCTTTTGAAAAACTGCAACGCCGGTATAGGTCTCGTTTCGAATCATTGCCGTGATAACAGAACTGCGCCATTGCACTCCGCGCGCCGTCGGAATGCCTTTAGCGTTCAGCTCCTTCGCTATCGTACCGCCGGATTTGCCTTCCAGCACCGAATCGAATATGCGTCTTACCACTTCGGCTTTTTCCTCGTCTATGACCATTTTCCCATCCGCGTTCTTATATCCGTAGGCGGGAGTGCCGATCACATAGGTGCCGTTCTGGAAACGCTTCTGGATGCTCCATTTGTTGTTTTCCGAAAGGGAGCGGGATTCGTCTTCCGCAAGGCTCGACATGATGGAAAGCATCAGTTCGCCCTCCATCTTGCCCGTGTCGATATTTTCCTTTTCAAAGAAAATGTAAATTCCCATTGCGCTGAGCCTGCGGACGGTCTCAACGCTCTCCACTGTGTTGCGGGAGAAGCGGCTGATGGACTTTACAAGGATATAGTCGATAAGACCGCGTTCGCAGTCCGCAAGCATACGGAGCAGACCGTCGCGCTTTGCCATCTTTGTGCCGGAGACCCCTTCGTCAGCCGCTGTCAAGTAAGGACTAAAGAATTTTGAGAT